>Ga0302250_1000034_pt1 | contig 275622 bp, 232 predicted proteins | sample AAG_RA_Asp_MG_FD_193536 | JGI IMG/M metagenome (GOLD analysis project Ga0302250, IMG submission 193536) | Enriched activated sludge microbial communities from anaerobic digester in WTTP, New Holstein, Wisconsin, United States - AAG_RA_Asp | ecosystem: Engineered > Bioreactor > Anaerobic >... | reverse complement strand
GTTGACGCGGACGGGGCGAGAGCGTACACGTACGCGTATCACGGAGCGACGAACGTAGTGCAGTATAAGAGAGGGTATCAGACGGTGAATTATTCGAATCCGTCAAGCCCGACGTACACGACGCTCCTGGTGACGTATGAATATAACGCGGCGGGGATACTTATAAAGAAGACGCTTGCGGACGGGACGATCTACACGTATTACACGGACACAGGCCGGTTAGAGAGCGTAACACTTCCGGCGGCAGACGTGAGCGGCAACCTGTACTATCACTATATAAATGAGAACTACGGTGGTACTGGATACGGCAGGGTTGACGGTCAGGTACTTGCGGCAGCGGACGCGGACGGGGCGAGAGCGTACACGTATTCTTATAGTGGCGCTACGAACAGGGTGTTGACAAAGAGAGGATATCAGACGGCGAACTACGCCGATCCGACAAACCCGACGTACACGACGCTCCTGGTGACATACACGAATTACGACGACGCGACGAACCGTATGGAATCGAAGACGCTTGTTACGGCGGACGCGTCGGGCAACCTGTACTATCACTATATAAATGAGAACTACGGCGGTACGGGCTACGGCAGGGTTGACAGCCAGGTATTGGCGGCAGCGGACGTAGACGGAGCGAGAGCGTACACGTATTCTTATAGTGGCGCTACGAATAGAGTGCTTACGAAGAGGGCGTATCAGACGGCGGATTATTCGAACCCGTCGAGCCCGGCATACACGACGCTTTTGGTTACATACACGTTCTATGATGACGCTACGAACCGTATGGAATCGAAGACGCTTGGTGCGGCGGACGCGTCAGGCAATGTGTACTATCACTATATGAACGAGAACTACGGCGGTACGGGTTACGGCAGGGTTGACGGCCAGGCGCTTGCGGCGGTTGACGCGGACGGGGCGAGAGCGTACACGTACGCGTATCACGGAGCGACGAACGTAGTGCAGTATAAGAGAGGGTATCAGACGGTGAATTATTCGAATCCGTCAAGCCCGACGTACACGACGCTCCTGGTGACGTATGAATATAACGCGGCGGGGATACTTATAAAGAAGACGCTTGCGGACGGGACGATCTACACGTATTACACGGACACAGGCCGGTTAGAGAGCGTAACACTTCCGGCGGCAGACGTGAGCGGCAACCTGTACTATCACTATATAAATGAGAACTACGGTGGTACTGGATACGGCAGGGTTGACGGTCAGGTACTTGCGGCAGCGGACGCGGACGGGGCGAGAGCGTACACGTATTCTTATAGTGGCGCTACGAACAGGGTGTTGACAAAGAGAGGATATCAGACGGCGAACTACGCCGATCCGACAAACCCGACGTACACGACGCTCCTGGTGACATACACGAATTACGACGACGCGACGAACCGTATGGAATCGAAGACGCTTGTTACGGCGGACGCGTCGGGCAACCTGTACTATCACTATATAAATGAGAACTACGGCGGTACGGGCTACGGCAGGGTTGACAGCCAGGTATTGGCGGCAGCGGACGTAGACGGAGCGAGAGCGTACACGTATTCTTATAGTGGCGCTACGAATAGAGTGCTTACGAAGAGGGCGTATCAGACGGCGGATTATTCGAACCCGTCGAGCCCGGCATACACGACGCTTTTGGTTACATACACGTTCTATGATGACGCTACGAACCGTATGGAATCGAAGACGCTTGGTGCGGCGGACGCGTCAGGCAATGTGTACTATCACTATATGAACGAGAACTACGGCGGTACGGGTTACGGCAGGGTTGACGGCCAGGCGCTTGCGGCGGTTGACGCGGACGGGGCGAGAGCGTACACGTACGCGTATCACGGAGCGACGAACGTAGTGCAGTATAAGAGAGGGTATCAGACGGTGGATTATTCGAATCCGTCAAGCCCGACGTACACGACGCTCCTGGTGACGTATGAATATAACGCGGCGGGCAATCTTACGGAAAAAGTGTCGTTCTATAACGGGAACTGGCACAAGGAAAGCAACTTCACAGCGGTTCTTGGCGACGGTCAGCGTCATGCCCAGCGCGACGAGGTGTACTCGAATGCCGCGCTTACGACGCTTGTTGAGCTCGATATTATGACCTATTACGCTACCGGCAATATGCAGACTAAGGAAATATATGACAATATAGCCGGTACGAAAAATACGAACTATCAAAAATACACCTTCGCGGCCGATGGAGTAACCGTTATCGAGAAGATATCCTATTACGGCGGTAACTGGCATAAGGACTCTAACTTTACGGCTGTTCTGGGAGACGGGTATCAGCATCCCCAGAGGAGCGAAGTGTATTCTGATGCCGGTCTCACGATCTTCGTTGAGCTCGATATCATGACTTACTATGCGAGCGGCAATCTCCACACCAAGGAAGTGTATGATAATCTTACCGCTACGAAGAACACTAACTATGTGAAATACACCTACGCGGCGGACGGCGTGACCATTACCGAAAAAGTATCGTATTATGGCGGTTACTGGCACAAAGAGTCGAATTATACGGCCGTTCTCGGCGACGGATACAGGCACCCGCAAAGGGATGATATTTATACCGACGCGGATCTGACGAACCGCGTTGAATACGATATCATGACATATTATGCCTCCGGAAGGCTGGCCACAAAAGCCGCGTATAACAACGCGGGCACGTTGCAGGCGACTTACACATACTATGACGATGCGACGAACCGTATGGAGTCCAAAACGCTTGCGGCCGCTGACGCCGATAATAACCTGTACTTCCACTATATCAATGAGAACTATGGCGGGACGGGTTATGGCAGGGTAGACCGGCTCTATAAATCCGTTGCCGATGGTGAGGGAGCGCGGGCCTACACTTATTCCTATTTCGGTGCGACCAACAGGATCAGCATAAAAACATGTTATTCCAGTACGGGTTTCACAGGATTGGTCGCGACGTACAGCCTCTACAACGAAGGTTTCTATTCGTGGGGCGGAAGGATATACCAGAAGAAGATGGCCAGCGGCAGAACATATACTTACGAGGCGTATTATACTGGCACGGATTATACCGCTAAGGTGGTCGATTCTGACCCGTCATATCCGAATACTACCTGGTATTACCGTTCCGGTGCTACTGAGACCGGTAAGCGGGTGATTGAAACGAATACGACCAACGTTCTTGATTACAAGAAGATAAGCGGTAGTGACAAGCTTTATCACAAGATTGACAATGCGTTCGGCGGTGAATACTGGTATCTCTGGGATGTGGATATATGGTCGGGCGGTCCCTCGGGGTATAAAGTGGTCTATAAAAAACAAAATATTGGAGGGATCGACCATTGGTATGCATATCCGTTCGATCCGAATTCCAGCGCTACCAATCCAACGGTGTTGTGGATACAAAGTAGAGATTATACGGGTGTGATAAGTACTCCGCCGTATGGTGTACCGTCGGACCCCGTGACATATTTTGCGAATTATCAGAACGCGGACCCGTCCACGCTCGGTGTAGAATATCCGACCGGAGGAGTCCCGCTCTCGTTCGCAGCCGATGAGATGATGCCGGAGACGATGGCTGAAGAAGCGATGCCTCTTGTGGACATGGACTACTACAAGAGCAGCGTGGAGGCGTTGATGAGCAAATATACCGGTGCCGGTACGACCATAGCTCTTCTGGATACCGGACTTAACGCGGACATTCTTGGAATGGGTGATGCGGCCGGCTATGACTTCGCGGGTACGGACCGGTTCCAGTATCTGTCCGACGCCGATTATTCTGATCCTTACGGTCACGGTACTGAAACCGCCAGTGTTATCAAAGGGACCAGCGGTGTGGGAGGCGTAGCTCCGGAAGCTGATATCCTGGCCCTCAAGGTCTTTGATGATAAAGGCAACACGTCTTCGGAGATCGTGGCGAACGCTATTCGTTACGCTGTGGACAACGGAGCGGACATCCTGGCGATGCCGTTCAGTCTTCTTCCCGTGAGCGATCCCGTGAAGGCCGCGCTTGATTACGCCCAGGAGAAAGGCGTGGTGATGATAGCGGCGGCGGGTAATGACGGCCAGGATATAGAGGACGAAAGCCTTGCCGCTCAGGAAGGCGTGATAACGGTAGGTTCCGTGAACAATGACGGAACGCTTTCGGCGTGGAGCAACACGGGCAGCGAGATCGATCTTTACGCGCCGTGGGACGTCGTTACGTTACGAAAGACGACGGACGAAGGACGTGGGACGAACGAGGCGGGGACGAGCTTCTCCGCGGCGTTCGTGGCAGGAGTGGCGTCGCTGGTCCTCTCGGAAGACCCCGACATGACGGCCGAGGATGTGCTTCGCGAGCTCAAGATAATCGCCTATGGGGCCGACGAAGAGAACGTTACTTATGAAGAGTACGGTCTCTTGAAAACGGTCATGGACAAGATGAACAGTGGCGATGATGAGAATAGCGGTACGGACAGCAAAGAGCCCGAGAAAGTGTCGGCGAATAAGATACAGGGAGAGAAAGTCGACGAGGTCGTTTCCATGTATGAAGCGCAGCGGAAGAACAAATCGCTCTTCACGGGTAACGACATCAAGATGGATGTTCCCGCTAACATGATGGAGAGCACGCGATAAGAAATAAAAAAAGTTTGTAAGACGTGTAAAAATTTGGTATATTAGAATCAAGCAAACGATAGTCGAAATTAAAAAATCGATTATCTTTACATGGAGGTAATGTAAGTGGAACAGACAACAGAAAAAAGAAAGTATCCTAGAGTGAAAACGCACATACCTGTCAGATATCGCAAGCTCAGGGACGCGGCTGGTACGCCCAGTCTGGGTTCGTTGAGCGGTGATCTGGGGGTGGGTGGTGTCCACTTCAGGACCAATGAGTTTATCTCCATGGCTTGCCGGTTGATCGTCGAGTTGGACATTCCCATGCTTGCCAAGCCCGTGCGCGCTATCTCCAAAGTGGCTTGGACCAAGAAGACCAGCTCCGGCGAGGACTACGAAGTAGGCAACCAGTTCCTGGAGATCTCCAAGAAGGATAGAGAGCTTATCGCTGAATATGTCGATAGCCTTTCTCTCTATAACGAACCCCAAGCCTTGGGGGATGCCAGGAAAAAGCAGGCCACAGAGTCAATATAACGAACGGGCCGCGTGTGAACGCGGTGTTTGTTTGTTGACATTTTTCTCCCTCCTGATGTACAATGAACTTTGCGCGGAGCATGTAGGCGCTTACATCATCGATCCGTAATTCAAGCGAAATAATTTATGTTTAACAGACTATACACAAAAATCCTCATTGTCTTAGCCGTATCGTTCTTATTTTTTGCCGAGACGAGTTCCGCTTTCTGGTTGTGGTCGCCGAAAGACAGCACGTTCGAGAACCCCAAGTACGCCACTAAGGACACTCCCGAAGAACAGTACGATTGGGCGATGAGCTTTTTTGATAATAAAGAATTTGAGCGTTCGGCGGAAGAATTTTTGAGGCTTACCTCGACCTTCAGGGATTCTGATTACGCTCCGGAGGCCCAGTATTACGCGGGCAGGTCTTACGAGGAGGCCGGCAAATACTGGTTCGCTTATGAGAATTATCAGAAAACCGTGGAAAAATATCCGTATACGAGGCGGATGGACGAGATAATCGAGAGGGAATTCAATATTGCCAATATTTTCCAATCGAAAGAGAACCCGAAAGTTATGGACCTTGAGCTCGATATGTCTTTGGAAAAAGCGGTGACCATTTATCGAAAGATAGTCGAGACCAGCGCTTTTGGAGTGTATGCCGACAAGTCTCTTTATAAGATGGCCGAGTGCTATCGAAGGCTCCGCAAGTACGGTGAGGCGATAGACGCCTATGACAAGCTGATAACCGATTACCCGACGAGTGATCTGGCGGGGGACGCGAAATATCAGCTTGCTTCCACCACTTACGAAGCGTCACTTGATCCAGAATACGACCAGGAAAGCACCGATAAGGCCCTCCAGAAATTCGAGAAGATATCCCAGACCACAGCTGTTCCCACGCTGGCGACGGAAGCGGAAAAGGCCATAGGCGTCTTGAGAGGGAAGAAAGCGGACAGCCTGATCAAAGTGGCTGAATTCTATGAAAAACAGGGAAAACCGGGCAGCGCCCTTATTTATTACAAAGATGTAGCCAAACAGTTCCCGGACACGAACGCCGCCAAAAAAGCGGGAGAGAAAATAGAAGCCCTCGAGAAAAGAGGTACAAAAAAGGAAGCAAAGTGGACAAACGCTTTTGGATTGTTGCCTGTCTAATAGTTCTTGCCCTGCCGTTCCAGGGATGCGGTTATACGTCGGATTCGCTCCTCCCAAAGGAACTGGACTCCATACATGTCGATAATTTTACGAACATGATAGATCCCACAAGAGAGATCTCCGACAGAAGGATGAATTATTTTTACATCCCGGGCATGGAGACCGAGGTTACCCGTGCTGCGATAGATGGGTTCATATTCGAACGGCATCTTAAGGTCGTTCCCGAAAAAGAAGCCTCCATGACCCTTAAGGGCGCGCTCGTGGACATAAGGCAATACCCATTAAGTTACAGTCACGGTGATTCCCCGAGTGTAGAAGAGTTCAGGCTGGAAGTGTACGTGGATATTGAGCTCTACAATAATCTTACCGGTAAAATGATGTGGAAAGAGAACCGTTTTATGGGATGGACCAGTTACGCGATAACCGGCCCTAACATGAAGAGCCAGGCCGAAGCGCAGAGGGACGCGGTCAAAGACCTGTCGCAGAGGATAGTGGAAAGGGTCGTCGAAAACTGGTAGAGTTCCTCTCTATATGGCTGAGAATTATCTTATCATAGGCGAAAACCGGCTCATAAGGGACCGGGAGATACTGAATATCAAAAAGAAGTTCGTTCCCCCCGAGTTTTTAAGTTATAACTATTCGGAACATTTACCGCAGGACATCGTTTCTTTCATGGTATCACTGGGCACAGTCCCTTTTTTATCGAAGAAGAGGGTAGTGCTTCTCAAGGAAGGCGAAGCGCTTTCTGACGGCGATATCGAGTCCGTTATCTCATATCTGGAAAAACCCTTTGACGCGAGCGTAATGGTCATCGCCGCGGGTGAAGGGCTTAAGAAAGCGAAACGTTTTAACGATCTCGTGCGGCTGATGGCCAGGGTGGACGCTTCCGAGCCCGGTGAATCGGACCTGAAGAACTGGATAAAGGCTTTTTTCAAGAAGGAAGGCACGAACATCGCCCCGGAAGCGGTCGAGCTTCTGTTCGCTCTTAAGGGGAAGGATTCCGCGGCTTTAAAACAGGAAATAGAAAAGCTCATTTCTTATTCGGGGCAGGACCCGATAGGAACGGCCGATGTGGAAAAACTTGTCGGAAGAAGTGTCGCCGACTCGGTCTTTGTTCTCGTGGACGCGCTGAACAAAGGCGATCATAAATGGGCGTTCCGGATACTCGGCGATCTTTACGGGCAGAGGAAGAACGAAACGGAGATCATAGGGTATCTCAACTGGTACGCCAGGCTTATCGGCAAGATCAAATACCTTTCAGTGAAAGGCCTGGACGTGAACGCGATCGCCAGGGAAGTGGGATATTCCCCGGCTTATGTGGCCAGATTCAGGAACGAGGCCAAAAGATTTTCAGGTGCCCGTCTCAAACGGTGGAACTCCATCCTTCTTAATTCCGACAGAGACATAAAGAGCGGGCTTAGAGAGCCCGCTCTTGTCATGGATATGCTGATCCCCGCGCTTATATCGTAAGTTACTTAAGTTTCGAGAGATGGGAACGAAGGCGTGATATCTTCCGGGAAGCCGTCTCTTTTTTGATAGTGTGTGTCTTTACGCATTTGCACAGTTTCGATTCCAGCAACCGAAGCGCGTCTTCTGCCTTATCTTTCTTTTTTTCGGACAATAAAAGGTCCACGTTCTTGGCGAGACTACGAATTTCCGAGATTTTCGCTTTATTACGAAGATGTCTTTTTTTGCTTTGTCTTAATCTTTTATAAGCAGACCTGATCTGTGGCATTGTTTTCTCCTTAACTATTGTTATTTGTTCAACTTAGGGGCATAATTTAGCACAGTGGAAAGATATTGTCAAGCGAAAGAACCGTACAGCGTACCGAGTACAGCGTTCAGCGTGCAGTGTGCGTAACGCTTTACGCTGTACGTTGTACGCTGCACTCTGCACATCGCTTCGCCCTTTGCTCTCTGCTCTTCGCTGTGATATCATATACCCAATGACCACTAATAGAAAACTTATAAAATCGACCGGTATCATCGGGGCCGCCATACTTTCGAGCCGTATACTCGGGTTTATCCGGGACATCATCTTCGCGAAACTGTTCGGGACGAATATTTTCGCGCAAGCGTTCGTCGTCGCGTATCGCTTGCCGAGCATGATGCGTGACATGGTGGGGGAAGGGGCCACGGACGCGGCGATAGTGCCGGTCCTGACAGAGCAGAGCCATAAAGCTTCCAAGGAAGAATACTGGGAGATCGCGCACGTCATATTGAACCTTCTATTGGTCGCTCTTATGGTCGTGACGGTGATAGGGGTCATTTTCGCCCCATGGCTTATCCGCATAATAGCTCCGGGGTTCATGAAGGACCCGTTAAAGTTCGATACAGCCGTGTCCTTGAGCCGCATGATATTCCCTTATGTTATTTTTCTGGGGATGATCGCCTATAGCAAAGGCGTCCTCAATTCTTTTCATCATTTTACGGCTCCCGCTTTCGCGGCGGTCGTCCTGAATGTATCGATAATACTTTCGTTGCTTTTTTTATGCCCTATTTACGGCATAAACGGAATGGTCGCGGGAATACTTATCGGAGGCCTCTTCCAGGTGCTGATACAGGTGCCGCCTCTGTATTCCAGGGGGTTCAGGCTGGAAAAGAGATTCAACCTTGTCCATCCGGTCGCGCGAAAGGTCTTAAAACTCCTTTTGCCGAGGGTCCTGGGCAGCGCGGTCTATCAGATGGGAGTTCTTATAGATACGGTCCTTGCTTCATTTAGCTGGATAGTGGGGGCGGGCGGTGTCGCGGCGCTTTATTACGCGAACAGGCTCATACAGCTGCCGCTTTCGCTTTTTGCTATAGCTCTCGCCACTGCGGCGCTTCCCAAGATGAGCGCCGAGGTCGCCAGGAACGACATGGAAAAGCTCAAAGGGACCCTTGTTTTCGCCCTTGATACCGTTTTTATGATAATGATACCTGCCGCGGCAGGGCTCATGATAATGTCCGGGCCGATCATAAGGATACTTTTTCAGAGAGGCGAGTTCTCCGAGTATTCCACGATGATCACATCGAGTGCTCTTTTCTTTTACGCGGCGGGGCTTGTGGCATATTCAGGTATCAAGATACTGGTCAACGCTTTTTATTCAATGGGGGACACCGCTACACCCGTGAGAACGGCCTCAATCTCTCTTGGCATAAACCTTGTTCTTAACCTCATACTTATGTGGCCGCTTAAAGTAGGAGGTCTCGCGCTCGCCACGGCGATCGCGGCCACCTGTAATTTTTTTATGCTGTACGGAAAACTTAACCGGCGTCTTGGCGATATCGGGACTGAGGCGATCCTTGGGTCCTTAGGCAGAATATGCGGCGCGACATTTGTCATGGCGCTGGTCGCTTTTGCGGGAAGAACGTTCCTTGAGATAGGCCCCGGGGGCGCGGTTGTCAAGATCATCGGGCTCGGTCTCACTCTGGGCCTGAGCGGTATTACGTATTTTGCCGCGGCGTACATAATGAAGGTAGATGGGATAATAAGAATGACAGGTATGGCCGTGGAGAAATTGAGATCGATCATAGCGAAAAAATAGTGACTAGTCACGATAATGGCTAAGATATATTCTCCCATACATGATAAGATTAAGGCGCTTCCGGATTCCCCCGGTGTTTATATGTTCCTGGACGAAAAAGGCGGCATTCTCTATGTTGGGAAAGCAAGCCGTCTTCGTCGGCGTGTAGCGTCCTATTTCCAGAAAGGCAGGGCGCGTGACAGCCGCCTTGAGCTTCTCGTAAGCGAGACGCGCGATATCAGGACCATTCCCGCTTCCTCGGAAGCGGAAGCCCTGATATACGAGGCCGGGCTCATCAAAAGCCACAGGCCCCGTTTCAATATAGAATTAAAAGATGACAAATCCTATCCGTTCCTTAAGGTCACGACGATCGAAGAATATCCCAGGGTTTATATAACGCGCAAAAAGGTCAACGACGGTTCGCTGTATTACGGTCCGTACGTCGACGTCAAGCTTCTTAAGGAAGCGGTGTCCTTTATGAAAAAAGTTTTTCCTCTAAGGACTTGCAAGAAACTCGGAAAGAAGTTATGTCTCGAATATCACATTAAACAGTGCCCGGGGCCGTGCGAGGGGAAGGTGTCCCCGGATGAATACAACAGGACCGTTGGGCAGCTTACGGCTTTTCTCGAAGGGCGCAAGGACGACCTTATCGGTTCCATGCGCGACGATATGAAAAGTTTCTCGAATGGAAAAGAGTATGAAAAAGCCATGGCGGCCAAGAGGCGTATCGAGGCCCTTACAGCCGTACAAAAGCTTCACGACTGGTCCGGCCATCCTATCTGGGGAGAACTTGATGAGCTCAAGGAGGCCCTCGGACTTCCGGGTGTCCCTGGGACGATAGAGTGTTTCGATATCTCGAATACCGGAGGGAAAGAGGCTGTGGGGTCCATGGTAAGCTTCCGTGAAGGAAGACCTTCCAAAGACGATTATCGCAGGTTCCGGATCAGGGAAGTAAAGGGGATCGACGATTATTCAATGATGAGGGAAGTGGTGAGAAGAAGATATTCCAGGCTGTTGGAGGAAGGGAAAGAGCTGCCGGACCTTGTCCTCATTGACGGAGGAAAAGGGCATCTTGATGTGGTAAAAGAGGAACTGGTGGGACTTGGTATCGGCAGGGTGAGAGTAGCCAGTATCGCTAAAGAGTTCAATCATCTTTATACGGAGACGCGGAGGGAACCGATACGCCTTTCACCGGGTTCGAGGTTGATGTTGCTTATACAGAGGATCAGGGACGAAGCGCACAGGTTCGCGATCTCGTATCACCGTAAATTGAGGGATAAAAAGACCTTTGAGTCCGGTCTCAGAGACATTAAAGGCGTAGGGCCGGTGAAAGAGAAAAAGATCCTTGAGAAATTTGGGAATTTGGAGAACGTAAAAAAGGCGACAGCCGAAGAGCTGGAACAGGCGGGGATTGGCCGCGGGACGGCGGAGGCGGTATATGAGTGGTTCCATGAATGATCGCTTTCGTTGTTCGTTTCTCGTTGTTCGATAAACGATAAACGATGAACGAAAAACGAACTTGACGCTTAACGCTTGACGCTAGTACAATAATGAATAATTAGTCCCAGGGATGGAAGGGATTTCGTTCAAGGTAGTTCTACTTAGGAGATACGATGAGGAACGGCAAAGTATACGACAGGAAACTTACAAAAGACATTACGGACATCATACTAAAGGCCGCTAAAAAAGCCAAAAGGGAAACGAGTTCGGAACCGGAACCGGAATTGACCAAGCCCCTTAAGTGGCCGATAAAATGCCTTGTTGGGCCAGGTTTGGAAGGGGCCATAAGCTGTGAGACGAAAATAGGGTATGTTAACGGCGCGAAGGGCTGGCTCATATACAGGGGTTACGATATATTCGATCTCTGCGCTTATTCCACTTTTGAGGAAGTGAGTTATCTTCTCCTGCATGGAGACCTCCCATCGAGGGCCCAGCTTGAGGCATTTAATAATAAGCTGATCCAATACAGGCATCCGCTCGAGACAAAAAGGATGCTGATGAGCTTTCCAATAGAGGACATGAGCGCTATGGCCGGCCTCAGGCTTGGTGTGAACCTTATGAGGCTTGAGTGCACGGTGGCCGACGAGGAAGCGTATAAAACGGAACACTCAAGGGTCATAAGCTCCGACGAGGATTCCATTCCGATGGAAACAAAACCCCGCGGTGAAGAAAAAGCGATCTACGAGTTCATCGAGAAAAGAAAAAAGAAAAAAGAAAGAACAGCCGAAGCCGCCCGAAAACTTCCGACGGGGATCGAATCGAGCTATCATCTTATTTCCGGTACGGCGAGTATCGCGGCGGCCGTGGCCAGGATCAAACAAGGGCATCTGCCTATAGAGGCTGATCCGAAACTGAGCCACGCGGCGAATTTTCTTTATATGATGACAGGGCGAAAACCTACGCCGCAGGAAGAACGCGTGATGGACATCGCTCTCATACTTCATGCGGACCACGGCATGAACGCGAGCACTTTCGCGGCCATGGTGGTCGCTTCGACCTTGTCTGACATGTATCTTTCGGTCGGATCGGGGATAGCCGCGCTTACCGGCCCTCTTCACGGCGGTGCCAATGAGGAAGTACTGTATATGCTGAAGCATATAGGGAGTCCCGAGAATGTGAAACCCTGGCTTGCGCATAAAATAGCCGCAAAAGAGAAAATAATGGGCTTCGGCCATCGTGTCTATAAAGCGTATGATCCGAGGGCGCGTGTACTCGGGCCTTTGTCGGAGTATCTTGTGAATACTGGCACCGACAAAGAAGCCAAAGTGCTTTTCCATACGGCCAAAACTCTCGAGAAAGAGGTGCTCGCTTCTTTCGGGGAAGAAAAGAAAATATTCCCGAACGTGGATTTTTATTCTGGGATAGCGTATTCAAGCCTTGGAATAAAACCCGAGCTCTTTACGCCGATATTCGCGGTCAGCCGTGTTGCGGGGTGGACCGCCCGCGTCCAGGAATATCTCCAGCATAACAGGATCTTCCGTCCGCGTTCCATGTATACCGGAAGGTTCGATCTCAAGTACGTTCCGATGGAGAAGAGAGGAAAATAAGGACTTCGTTTTTCGTTCCTCGTTTATCGTTGTTCGGAAAACGATAAACGATAAACGATAAACGAACAACGAATATGGACACACTTTACTTGCTGATAGGCGGCATTTTTCTTTTCGCGGCCGGCGCCGTTCTGGGCTGGGCGATCGCGTATTTCCGGTCCGGCAGCGAAACTACCCGCGTGATAGAGCTTAAAAGCAAACTGCGTGCGGGAGAGGAATCCATCCAGGAGGTAAAGCGTCAGCTCGATGCCAGGGAAAAAACCATCGATGAGCTCAGGGGAAGGGTAGAGAACCTACAGAAGGAAAAAGCCGTTGCCGAAACCAGGGCAGAAGAAGCCGTAAAAAGGACGGAAGAACAGAAAAAATTGCTTGAGGAAGCCCGCGATAAAATGACGACCACTTTCCAGGCGCTTTCGGGAGAGTCGCTTAAGAGCAACAACAAAGCTTTTCTGGAACTTGCCAAGGAGAGCCTGGGAGTGATACTGAAAGAGGCCGCGGGTGACCTTGATAAAAAAGAAGAGTCAATAAAACACGTCGTAAAACCTCTCGAAGAAGCGCTGGCCAGGTACGAACGCCAGATATCCGCCATGGAAAAGACAAGGGCCGAGGCTTATGGTAACCTCGGGGGGCAGATACAGTCGCTTCTCGAGACACAGAAGGTCCTTCAGAAAGAAACCGGCAATCTTGTTATGGCCTTGAGAAGGCCGGAAGTAAGGGGCCGGTGGGGTGAAGTGACCCTTAAGAGAGTGGCCGAGCTCGCGGGTATGACCGAACACTGTGATTATACCGAGCAAGTCTCCGTTGATACGGATGACGGCAGGATAAGGCCCGATATGATGGTACATCTTCCGTCCGGCCGCCAGATAGTCGTGGATAGTAAGATATCCCTTGATGCGTATCTTGACGCCGTCGCCGCTAACACGGAAGAAAAGAAAAAAGAATTCATGATGAAACACGCCCAACAGTTGAGAAAGCATATGAGAGACCTGGCCGGGAAAAGTTACTGGTCACAGTTCCAGAAGGCCCCGGAATTCGTGGTGATGTTCATACCGGGTGAGGCATTTTTGAGCGCCGCGGTCGAGAACGACCCGGCCCTTATCGAGGACGGGATGGAGAACCGCGTTATAATTGCCACACCGACGACGCTGATCGCTCTTCTCAGGGCCATAGCTTACGGCTGGCGGCAGGAAAGCCTGGCCAAGAACGCCCAGGAAATAGCCACGCTGGGGAAGGAACTTTACGACAGGTTCCAGCCTTTTCTTGAGCATATCAACAAGACCGGTTCGTCTCTTTCCCAGACGGTCGTGAATTTCAACAAGATGATCATGTCTCTGGAGCGGAGAGTGATGGTGAGCGTGAGGAAGTTCCGGGAACTGGGTGCCGGCGGCGATAAAGAGCTGGAAGACGCGTCACAAATAGAACAGATACCAATGACGGTAGGGAAACAAGTTGAGGATATTGAGGGAAAAGGAGGAGATATATGAAGGGGATAATGACGGTATTCTTAGTGTTGGCGTTTTGTATGTATTTCGGAGCATTGAATGCCGAATGTGCCAGTAGTTCCTCTGATGTCCTGAAACAGGGTTTATTGGGTGCAGGGGCGGGCGCGGTAGGCGGCGCGGCTTCCGGCGCAAAAGGCGGGGACCTGTGGAAAGGGGCCCTGGCAGGAGCGGGTGTGAACGTTGTAGGTGGCGCGCTTCTGGACTCCATAAGCGGAGAAAAGGTCGAAAATGTCAATAACGTGTCCCAGCAGTCGTCAAGAGGCGCTTATGGCGACGGATATGAGGAAGGATACCAGAACGGGTACAAACAAGGTTATACTCAAGGGATAAAGGACGGAATGAAAGAGGCATACCGCGGCGGTAAAGAATAAAGAAGGTTCGGAGTATCGAGTATTGGGTATTGAGCGAACTGCTCGCCCGATACTCGATACTCACAACTCGTTACCCATTACGCCCCCTGTACTCATAATCCTATAGCAAATCCACCCCCCTCATGGTAAAATGAAGAACCGGTATTTCAATGAGGCCACGACTTGCGGAACATAGTGAACGCAAGTCGTTTGGCCGAATTGATCTCGAGTGACCCCTGCTCGTGCAAAAGCAAGAGCAGGGGGAGTCGAGGGATCTAATCAACCTTTTACAAACCTTTAATATATCAGGAGGTCTTTAATGGAACGCGAAATGGTCCCGCACACAGGAAACAGCGCCGCGGCGCATGTAGCGCACGCGACGAACGAGGTTATCGCCATATACCCTATTACCCCGTCATCCGACATGGGGGAAATAGCGGACGCCAAGTCTGCAGATGGGGAGAAGAACATATGGGGCACGGTCCCTTCGGTCGTGGAAATGCAGTCCGAGGCTGGTGCCGCCGGGGCCGTCCATGGGGCCCTTACCACGGGCGCTCTTACGACCACCTTTACGGCATCGCAGGGGCTCCTTCTTATGATACCGAACATGTATAAGATCGCAGGCGAGCTTACTCCTACGGTTTTCCATATTGCGGCGCGCGCTATCGCGTGTCAGGCGCTTTCCATATTCGGGGACCATTCCGACATCATGGCCGTCCGCGCGACCGGCTGGGCGCTCCTCAGCTCGAACAGCGTCCAGGAAGCGATGGACATGGCGCTGGTGGCCCAGGCGGCAACGCTGGAGTCGAGGGTGCCGTTCGTGCATTTCTTCGACGGTTTCCGTACTTCCCATGAGATACAGAGGATAGAGGAGCTTTCCTTCGATGACATGAAGGCCATGCTCGACAGCGACCTTATATACGCGCACCGCAAGTGGGGGATGTCCCCGGACAGACCGGTTCTCCGCGGCACGTCACAGAACCCCGATGTATATTTCCAGGGCCGTGAATCCGGCAACAAATATTACCTGGCCTGTCCCGCGATCGTACAGAAAGCGATGGACAAGTTCGCGAAAATAACGGGGAGACAGTACAGGCTTTTCGAGTATGTCGGCTCAGCGGACGCGGACAGAGTTATTATCATGATGGGTTCCGGCGCGGAAGCCGCGCAGGAAACGGTGGAATACCTTAATAAGAAAGGCGAGAAACTGGGCCTCATCAAGGTCAGGCTTTTCAGGCCTTTTGATATAAAGTCGTTCGTGAACGTTATTCCTTCTACTGTTAAAGCCATCGCCGTTCTTGACAGGACAAAGGAGCCCGGCTGCCTCGGGGAACCGCTTTACGAGGACGTAAGGACCGCGATAGGCGAGGCCATGCAGCAGAAGACCGTAAGCTTCAAAGACTATCCCAGGATAGTCGGCGGCAGGTATGGACTGGGCTCGGCAGAGTTCAATCCGGCCATGATAAAGGCCGTTTTTGATAATCTTAAGAAAGCGGACCCCAAAAACCACTTTACCGTGGGCATAGTAGATGACGTTACGAATACAAGCCTCGAATACGACGCTTCGTTCGCCGTAGAAAAGGACAGCACATACCGCGCCATGTTCTATGGGCTCGGTTCAGACGGCACCGTAAGCGCCAACAAGAACTCGATCAAGATAATCGGGGACAAGACCGGCAGTTACGTCCAGGGGTATTTTGTCTACGATTCCAAAAAAGCCGGTGCCATGACGGTGTCGCATCTTCGTTTCGGGAAAGAAAAGATAAAAAGCCCGTATCTTATCACGAGGGCCAATTTCCTTGCCTGTCATAATTACTCGTTCATTGAAAAATATGACATGCTCGCGTATCTCGAGGAAGGGGGCATATTCCTTCTCAACGCGATGCACGGTAAAGATGAGGTATGGGACCGTTTGCCCGGCAAAGTGCAGAAAGACATAATAGATAAAAAAATAAAGTTCTATGTCATCAACGCGGTCAAGATAGCGAATGACGTCGGTCTCGGCGGGCGCATCAATACGATAATGCAGGTCGCGTTCTTCAAGATATCGGGGATACTCGACGAAAGGACCGCTGTCCAGGAAGTAAAAACGGCCACGGAAGAAACGTACGGCAAAAAAGGACAGAAGGTCGTCGACATGAACCTGAAGGCCATAGATCTCGCGCTTTCCGGCGTGGAAATGGTGAAAGTGCCGGCGAAGTTCACCGGAACGGTAACGGAACTCGGGGCCCTGCCGGCGGACGCGCCGCGTTTCGTCAAAGAGACAACGGCCAAGATGATGAGAGGAGAAGGGGACAAGATAAAGGTGTCCGAGATGCCACAGGACGGTACATGGCCTACCGGGACCACCCAATACGAAAAAAGGAACATCGCGATAAACATACCTGTCTGGAACACGGAGACATGTATACAGTGCGGTAAGTGCTCGCTTCTTTGCCCGCACGCGACGATACGTCCGAAAATATACAAGAAGGAATATCTTAAGAACGCTCCCGCGTCCTTCAAGCACACCGCTCCCAAGCCTCCGAAAGGGCTTGAGGAATACGAGTACACGCTCCAGGTCGCCCCTGAGGATTGTACCGGCTGCGGTAACTGCGTCGATAATTGCCCGATGAAAGCGAAAGAAGCGATAAAAATGATGCCGCAGGAGCCTTTGAGGGAACAGGAAAGGGAGAATTACAAATTCTTCCTCGGACTTCCCGAATCGGACACGAAACTTTTTGACCGGAGCACTATGAAAGGCAGCCAGTACATAAAGCCGCTTTTTGAGTATTCCGGCGCTTGCGCGGGATGCGGAGAGACAGCCTACGTAAAGCTTCTTACGCAGCTTTACGGCGACAGGGCCCTCATAGCCAACGCGACGGGGTGTTCCTCGATATACGGAGGGAACCTTCCGACCACTCCTTACACCATACGCCCGGATGGGCGCGGCCCGGCGTGGAACAATTCCCTTTTTGAGGACACGGCAGAGGTCGCTTACGGTATGAGGCTTACGGTCGACAAGCACACGGAATACGCGAACGAGCTGGCGGAAAAGGTCGCGAAGAACGAGAAATCCGGTAAAGATATGAAAGCTCTTATAGGGGAGATACAGAAAGCCGACCAGTCGACCGAACCGGGAATAGAAGAGCAGCGCGCGCGTGTGGCGAAGCTCAAAAAGCTTCTCCAGGGCATAGATTGCGCGGATTGTAAAGAGCTTCTATCGCTTGCCGATTATCTTGTAAAAAAGTCGGTCTGGGCGGTTGGCGGCGACGGCTGGGCCTACGATATCGGTTACGGCGGTCTTGACCATGTTCTTGCCGCGGGAAGGAACGTCAATATCCTTGTCCTGGACACGGAAGTATATTCCAATACCGGCGGTCAGGCGTCAAAATCCACTCCCATGGGCGCGATAGCGAAGTTCGCGGCCAGCGGGAAACCGATAAGTAAAAAAGACCTTGGGCTTATGCTCATGAGCTACGGTTATATCTACGTGGCCAAGATCGCGCTCGGTGCCGACCAGGTCCAGACGATGAAAGCGTTCATCGAGGCGGAGTCTTACGACGGGCCGTCGATCATCATAGCGTACGCGCATTGCATAAACCACGGGATAAACATGACCAAAGGGTATGACGAGCATAGGAAAGCCGTGGCGGCGGGACATTGGCCGCTTTTCAGGTATAACCCCTCTCTTTGTGCCCAGGGCAAGAACCCGCTTATCGTGGACAGTAAGGCCCCGAACATAAAGCTCGAGGATTACGTCTATAACGAGAATCGGTACAATTTGCTCAAGAGATCGGACCCCGAAAGAGCGGCCACGCTTCTTGAAAAGTCGCAGAAACAGATAGCTGACAAGTACGAGCTCTATAAATATCTTTCGGAAAGACAATCCTCGTTGTGCGGGTCCCCGGAACCGGACAAGAAAGAGGAGAAGTCCAAGGTTTAGCGCGTGGAAAGGATCGTGTGATCACGGAAGGCGTTGAAACAGAACGGCCGTCCTGGATACGCGGTAAGGCGTCCTGGTCGGCCGGGCATGAAGAAGTGAAGGGCCTCCTCTCGGAGCTCTCTCTTACCAGTGTGTGTGTGGCCGCGGCCTGTCCCCGGAAAGGCGAGTGCTGGAACGAAAAGCACGTGACTTTCATGATACTCGGGGACACGTGCACGCGTTCGTGTCTTTTCTGCAACGTCAAAAAGGGCACCCCGCCCGTTCCGGAAGCTTCGGAACCCTCGAATATCGCGCGGGCCGTAGACGCTCTCGGGATAAAGTACGCGGTCATAACCTCGGTTACGCGTGACGATCTTAAGGACAACGGTGCCGGTGCGTTTGTCATGACCGTCAAAAAAATAAAAGAATTATCGCCCGGGACGCTTGTAGAGCTTCTTATCCCGGACATGGGCGCGGACCCTGTTCTATTGGAAAGGATAGCCTTTTCCGGCGCGGAAGTGATTGGCCACAATATCGAGATGCCGGAAAAACTTTACCGGTCGATACGCCCGAGGGCGGACTATCGAAGATCTTTGCGAGTGCTTGAACTGCTTAAAGGGCGTTCGAAAGGGCCACTGATAAAATCTTCCCTCATGATAGGATTGGGAGAGTCCGGAGAAGACATATTCCGGACATTTGAGGATATTTCAAGAACGGGCACGGACATATTGTACATAGGGCAGTATCTCAGCCCTTCAAAAGAACATTCGCCGGTCATGAAATATTACGCTCCGGAAGAATTTCAAGCATTGAAGGCAAAGGCCGAAAAAATGGGGTTCAAATACGTGTCGGCGGGGCCTCTCGTGCGGAGTTCCTATAAAGCGTACGAAGCCTATTTCGCCTTAAGGAGAAAGTGACATGCTTACAGCCGAAACAGCAAGTTTGAGAAAGACCCCTCTTTACGAAAAGCACGTCGCTCTGGGCGCACGCATGGTGCCTTTCTCGGGATGGCTCATGCCCGTCCAGTACACGGGCATACTCGAGGAACATCTTTATACCCGTTCCGACGTTTCCATTTTCGACATATGCCACATGGGAGAGTTCATCATGGCGGGAAAGTCGGCCGAACGCGACATCGACAACCTTGTTACGTGCGGTGTGAAGGATCTCAAACCGGGAAAATGCAGGTACGGTTTTCTCCTTAACGAGAAAGGCGGAGTGATAGACGACCTTATAGTGTTCAAGATGGCGGACGAAGAGTTCATGCTTGTAGTGAACGCCGGAACTATCGATAAGGATTCGGCGTGGATACGCAGGCACATTTCTTCCGGTACGGTGTTCGAGGACATTTCCGATAAGACGGGTAAAATAGACGTCCAGGGCCCGCTTTCACAGGTGGTCGTTCCCGCGCTATTCGCGAGCCCGCATCTTGCCGCGCTTAACCGTTTCAATTTCACGAAAGTAAAGTGGGAGGGGGCGGAGATCATCGTGAGCGCGACCGGATATACGGGGGAAAAAGGGTACGAGATATTCATGCCGGCGGACTTGGCCGCTACAATATGGGACAAGCTGCTATCGTTGTCAAAGGTGAAGCCCGCGGGGCTCGGCGCGAGAGATTCTCTCCGTCTTGAAAAGGGGTATTCGCTCTACGGCCACGAGATAGACGACGATCATAACCCTCTCGAGGCGAACCTGGAAAGGTTCGTTGTCATGGAAAAAGATTTTATCGGGAAAAAAGCGCTTCTCGAAAGAAATAGAGCTTCCAGGCGACTTCTTACCGGCTTTATATGCGAGGGGAGACGGAGCGCTAAGAACGGTTTTTCGGTGATGGACGACGGCAAGACCGTCGGGACCGTGACGAGCGGCGTATTTTCCCCTTGCCTTAAAAAAGGTATAGGATTATTCTATATAAACAAAGAATTGTCCGTCCCGGGAAGAGAACTTGTGCTCTCGGACGGTAAAGTAGAGATAAAAGCGGTGGTGACAAGGCCGCCGTTCGTTAAGTAAGACATGGGGATCGTATAGCGTATATCGTATGTAGTATGTCGTGCCGAGACGAAAGTTCGTTAAGCCCTCGACATACGACATGCGCTGTACGACATACGAATTAAGGGAGGTTATAATGATTCCAACCGGACTCAAATACACAAAAGACCACGAATGGATCAAACTTGAGGGGAAAGAAGCTGTTGTGGGGATAACGGACCACGCCCAGTCGGCGCTCGGCGACATCACTTTCATCGAGCTTCCCCAGATCGGGCGAAGCGTGAAGCAGTCCGAAACAATTTCCACGGTGGAATCCGTAAAAGCGGCGAGCGACATCTATTCGCCCGCTTCGGGGAAGGTGACCGCGGTCAATAAGGGCCTCGCGGACGCTCCCGAAGTGATCAATAAGTCACCTTATGATAACGGGTGGATATACCGCCTGAGCGTCGACGACGCCAAAGAGCTCGACAAGCTCATGGACGCTATGGCGTATCAGAAATATCTTAAGGAGCAAGAAGCGTGAGCTACGTACCGAACACCCCGGCCGAGATAAAAGAGATGCTCGGCGTTATAGGCATAAAGTCAGGTAGGATAGAGGACCTTTTCAAATGCATCCCGCCGGAACTCAGGGCCAAGTCCTTCGATCTCCCGGCCGGGAAGTCGGAGTTCGAGGCCGAAAAATATTTAAGAGGTTTGGGAAAGAAAAACGTGACCGACCTCATCTATTTTGTCGGCGGAGGTTTTTACGACCATTACATACCCGCCGCGGTGGATGCCATAGTTTCGCGCTCAGAATTTTATACCGCCTATACTCCTTATCAGCCCGAAGCGTCGCAGGGCACGCTTCAGGCCATATACGAATACCAGAGCTGCATCGCCAGGCTTACCGGGATGGATGTCGCGAACGCCTCTCTTTACGACGGCGGGACCGCTTTGTATGAAGCGGCCATGATGGCGCTACGGATCACCGGCCGGAACAAGATTATCATGGACGGCGGTGTCAATCCGATCTACAGAAAAATGATGTACTGTTATACAAGCAACCTTTCTATAGATTTTGTCGAAACGCCGGTCACGCACGGGCAGAGCGACAGGAAAGAGATAGAGAAATGCATTGACGACAAGACCGCGGCCGTCATCCTCCAGAACCCGAATTTTTTCGGCGCTATAGACGACCATAGCGACATATCCGAAAAATGCCATAAGGTCGGGGCGCTCATGATAGAAAGTGTTTATCCGATAGCGCTGGGCCTGTTGAAAACTCCCCGGGAAATGGGAGCCGATATCACGACGGGTGAGGGGCAGAGCCTCGGTATACCGCTTTCTTTCGGCGGGCCGTATCTTGGATTTATGGCCACGAAAAAAGAATTTGTCCGTAAGATGCCGGGGAGGATAGTCGGCGTTACGGTCGACAAAAAGGATAGGAGAGGATTTGTCCTTACCCTCCAGACAAGGGAACAGCATATACGGCGGGAGAAAGCGACGTCGAACATCTGCTCCAACGAGGCGCTTTGCGCGCTTAGGGCCCTTGTGTATCTTTCTCTCATAGGGAAAGACGGTTTGAAAGAGGTCGCGAGCCTCTCGAGGGACAAGGCCGAGTTCGCCAAAGCCAAGCTCGGTGAAATAAAAGGCGTCGAGGTAAAAAGAAGCTCCCCGACTTTTAACGAGTTCATAGTAAAACTTCCCAAAAACCCTAACGAGGTCATAGGGAAGCTCATAGATAAGGGTATAGCGGCGGGGTTCCCGCTCGGCAGGTATTATCCGGACCTGGACGATTACATGCTTGTCGCGGTGACCGAGAAACGCACTAAACACGAGATAATAATGTTAGCTGACGCTCTGGAGGACGCGCTGTGGAGCTGATATTCGAGATATCGAGGCCGGGAAGGCGCGGCGTGAAACTGCCGCCGCTTGACGTGGCCCCGGCGAAAGAGATAGACAAAAAGTACGCGAGGGCTAAGAATGCGGAAATGCCGAGCCTTTCGGAGCCCGAGGTTGTGCGTCATTTTACGAACCTATCCAAAATGAATTTCGGAGTGGATGCCGATTTTTATCCGCTCGGTTCATGCACGATGAAATATAACCCGAAGTTCCTCGAGAAGATCGCTTCGATGGAATGTTTTTCTTCCATTCATCCTCTCCAGCCTCAGCTTGTAAGAGGGGCCATGCTCACGCAGGGGGCGCTCGAGATAATAAGCAACCTTGAAGTGGCACTCTCGGAGATCGTCGGTATGGATGAATTTACGACTCAGCCTATGGCGGGGGCACACGGGGAACTTACCGGTGTCATGCTTATGGCGGCGTATCATAAGAGCAAAGGGAACAGGCGTAAATACATTATCATACCGGATTCGGGCCACGGCACGAACCCGGCGAGCGCGGCCATCGCGGGATACGAGGTCAAGTCCGTTAAGACGGACGAGAAGGGCGGGATGGACATCGAGGAGCTGAAGAAGGTCCTCGATGAAGAGGTCGCGGGCGTCATGCTTACGTGCCCCAACACGCTCGGTATTTTCGACGTGAATATCAAAAAGATAGCCGATATGGTCCATAAGGTGGACGGCCTCATGTATTACGACGGGGCGAACCTTAACGCGATAATGGGGAAGGCGAGGCCCGGCGACCTAGGTTTCGATATCGTGCACCTCAATCTTCATAAGACGTTCGCCACTCCGCACGGCGGCGGCGGGCCGGGGGCGGGGCCTGTGGGCGTGAAAGAGCACCTCGCGAAATTCCTTCCCACTTCTCGCGTGGTGAGAAGAAAGGACGGCACTTTTGCTTTGGATTATGACAGGCCGCATTCGATAGGATATATTTCACAGTTCTACGGTAATTTCGCGGTACTTCTTAAGGCATATGCTTACATCCTTCTCATGGGTAAGGAAGGCCTTATCGAGGTGAGCGAGAACGCCGTCCTCAACGCGAATTATATCAAGTGCCGGCTCAGGGGCCATTACGACATCCCGTACGGCGAGAACACGATGCACGAGTTCGTGATCTCGGCCGCGCGTCAGGCGGAAAAGGGCGTGCACGCGATAGATATCGCGAAGGCTCTGATAGATAAAGGCATTCATCCTCCTACCGTATATTTTCCTCTTAACGTTAAAGAAGCCATCATGATAGAGCCGACGGAGACGGAGTCGAAAGATACGCTGGACCATTTCTCGGACATCATGATAGAGTTCGCCCGTCTTGCCGAAACGGACCCGGGGTTTTTCAAGGACGCGCCCCGCGCGACGCCCGTGGGGAGGCTTGACGAGGTCAAGGCCGCGAAAGATATGGATCTGGCGAGTCTTTGACGAACGGGTCCTGGCACTCGGGTCCCTGCGCGTTTCCGCGTTTCACTTGTACAATGCTCGGGACCACTCGTGCCACCCGCCCGTCAAACAGTGGGGAGTGTAGCGGGAGACCATTCGCGCCACCCATTTATGCTATTGAAGGTGGCGGGAAACTTGTGGAAGATTTGAAGCGTTTTTAGCCCACGACACCGTTCTTTGGTGGAGTGGTGAAAAACGCTTCACCCTTGGTTGCCGGCGCAAAGGTTGTTTTTCCACCCTGAGGCGCACTTATATAAGAATTTTACGCCTCGAAACATGCCCGGCACCGTAATTGGAAGCTTTGAAGCGTTTTCAGCCTATGACGCCGTTTTTTGGCGGAATAGTGGAAAACGCTTCACCTGTTGATTAAAACGGCAGACAGCGCAAAGGGTATAAGACATGAATAATAAATGTGTATACTGCTTAACCGCAAGTAAATCTATAACGCAATCGCATGTTATACCAGATTCTTTGGGGGGCTCCGTTATAATAGAAAATGCTGTGTGTAAGAAATGTAATGAACAGATTAATAAAAATGTAGAAATGCCTATACGTGACGCACTATCCTTGATTAGGGGCCTACTGGAAATAAAAAGTAGAAAACGCAAGTCACCATCGGTTAAAGTTATCTCGGAATTCAAAGATCTTAGATGTGCTATTTCTCTTGTTCATCTTGGTGAAATCGACAAAGAAATTCTAGTATTTAAAAAAAGTGATGGCAAACAAATTGCATGTTTTGGTACTAAGGAAAAAATTGAGGATTTTAAGCATAAATACGAAGCTAAGCATGCGAATGTAAAATGGGAAGAAATTGAATTGCCTGACAAATTGTCAATAGAAGCTTGTTTAGACATGAGCGTTCTGTATAGTGATGCCGGATTGCGTTTAGCGTGTAAAATAGCATTTGAGCTATTTATACATACAAGGGGAGTTGATGCAGTATTTGACAACGGGTTTGATTCGCTTAGAAAATATGTACTGTCTGGTAAGTTGGAAGAGGGGGAACCATTGGTAAGTATTGTGACGAGTCCAGCTATTTTAAACTCGCTAAATAATATTCCGTTTGGTATACATGCTATTGTATTTAGTCCAACGACTGATAGGAGTTTTGTTGCTTTGGTTGGTCTATTTGGGATCGTATATTATAAGGTTATTATTCAAAAATTCTATCCTATTATTACGCAGATGCAACCCCTTTACTTATTGAATCCCCAAAGCAGAATTTTATATGAACCGCATTTTCAATATAAAACAGTGCCTCTAAGAGCGCGAGATAAAGATCATCTGGTTGAGCCCGAACGAGCATTTGGTAAGATTTCTGATTATGTTATTAGTAAAATGAACTCTGACTTAAAAACAATCAGAGCATCAAATAACACATAAAGTAAACCCCCTTGCCCCGTTCGGAGATTTAGCTTCGCAAGTGCAAGGTTGCCGATTGAAACTGCAAACAGTGCTGATCGGGATCTGGGATAAAATAAACAAACAAAATTATGAATAAAAAAGTTTTATTGTTAAAAGTGACAGGTTTATTTTTACTGCTTTTTTCTTGAAGTACTTTGCACCGTTTGGAGATTTAGCTTTGCAAGTGTCCCCTAAATTAAGGGTGAAAGCGCCCCCTACGAGTTAAAAGAACAGTCGACATTCAATTGGTCGAGAATATGTTTTCGTGATAATAAACACCTTTCCCTGTAGCTGCTCCATGTGTAAATTTCCGGGTCGTTAACGATCCCCGCTCTTACGGGGTTATTCTCGATATAAGTCGCGGCGTTGATCAGATACTGGCCTTTAATGATCGGTTTGCTTTTGAACCGTCCCTGCCATAAATGTCCTGTTTTCTTGTACTTGTGATTGAAATAAGCGGTATAACCGCGATTCACCCAGTGCATGAATTTGGATATGTTCTTACCGGAAGGAGCTTCGATCAGGATATGCGTGTGATTCGACATGAGACAGTACGCGTACAAGAGGATCTTATGGGTCTTCTTGGATTTTTTGAGAAGAGAAAGGTATTTTTGTCGGTCGGGATCTTCCAAAAAGATATTCTGTTGTTGGTTGCCTCTCACCATGATATGATAACAGGCGAAATCGATAAACGTTCTTGAAGCTTTCGGCATAGTGATCACCCCTTTCTTTAAGAGACAACCTGAGGGGTGATTTTCTTTCACAATATATTAAGAAAGGGGCACTTTCACCCTTAAAAAGGGGGACAGGTTGCCGATTGAAATTGCAAACGGTGCTGATCGGGAGTTGGGAAGATGTTGATCGTAGAAAATATTTTTAGCTCGCCGGAAGAGAATGTGGCGGTGGATGAGCTTTTGCTTATGAAGGCGGAGAGGGGCGAGGCGGGCGAGTCGCTGAGGTTCTGGGAGAGCGCGGAGTATTTTGTGGTCCTTGGCCGGGCGGGGAAGGTGTTGGAGGAGTGCCTTTATGAGAGGTGTCTTGCGGACGGGATAAAGATCGTTCGGCGGATGTCGGGCGGGGGGACGATACTGCAGGGGCCGGGTTCGCTTAATTACTCTCTGGTCTTGTCATATGAAAGGTACGGCTGTATGAGGGATGTCGTTTCATCCTATCATGAGATCCTTAGGGGTATTGTTGCTTCTTTAAAAAATAATGGTTTCCCTGACGCGGGATTTTTTCCTATATCAGATATCGCTCTCGGCGATAAAAAAATATCCGGCAACGCGCAGGCCCGGAAAAAGAATTTTTTCCTCCATCATGGGACGGTCCTTTTCAATATGGACCTTGCCAAAATTTCGGAATACCTTAAATATCCTCCCAACGAACCGGAATACAGAAAGGGTCGTCCGCACTCTGATTTTATCGCGAATATCCCCGCTACAAGAGAACAGCTGGAAAAGGTGATAGGCGAAGCGTTTCGGTGCTCCGGGGCAAAAGAAAGGATTGAGGAGAAGGACATCGAAGAACTTCGTGATCTTGTCCGCAGGAAATATTCTTCCGACAGTTGGAACCTCTGTTTCTGATCTAAAAACCCCTAACCAAAAACTAACCAATATCTTTCCCCACGCGAATTTCTTTTGGCCATTTCTGAGGCAACGCCTTTTCTCTCGGTTTTTGAGGTTTTGCGAAACTCACCTGCACCATATAATTAAAGAAAACGCATATGTTAGGTGCAGGTTCGGACAACCGCAAAATAGGTAATTACCTCAAAAACTTTCGAGAAAAGACTAAATTCGCGAATGGGGACCCCTTGATATTGGTTAGTTTTTGGTTACTTCGAGGATGCTAGATTATTTAAAAAAGAAATTGACAAATTTCATTTTTTCATGTATACTCTACTAAGTTGATAGAGATTATCGAGTAGAGGGGAGAGCATGAAGATCACGTATAAAGGAGATTACGCGCTGAAGGCGGTCCTGGACCTTGCCCTGCATTATGGCGGGGACCTCGTGACGATCCACGACATGGCCGGACGGATAGACGCGCCCGTAAAATTTTTGGAACAGGTGCTGTTGGACCTCAAGCGCGGCGGGTTCATCCAGAGCAGGCGCGGGAAGGTAGGAGGGTATTTGTTATCGCGTCCGCCGTCGAAGGTAACGGTGGGAGAGGTCGTCCGGTTCATCGACGGCCCCATCGAACCGATCTCGTGCGTCAAAGAGGGGTACTCGGGATGCGGCGACATGTATAAGTGTGTTTTCAAGGACATCTGGTGTGAGGTTTACCAGGCGACGTCAGACATCATCGACAACGTTACGTTCGAAGATCTTGTTTCAAAGGCCGGTTCCATTAAACAGGTACTTGCTTACTCGATCTAAGGGGAGTCATATGAAGGTCCGTCTAATGTGTTGTATGCGAATGCGCGGCTTATTCAGCGGTGGGGAATTAGAATAACGGACCAACCAAAAGGAGAATCGAGATGAGCAGTATAAACAACGGGACCAGAGTGAGGGAAGGAAGGTCTCTCATGAAAATAGCGGTGAATAATTCGATAGTGAGGGACATAAGCGACGCGGTAGGCGCGTTGAGTTACGGGACTATAACGATCAGCGTCCGGGACGCGAAAATAATACAGGTGGATGTGACCGAAAAAAAGAAGTTCGACGATGTGTGGCATGGGGACGGGGCAGGGATCTGATGGTCCCGGGCTGTATCGAACAAAGGAGATGATACAATGAGCAAAATAGATGCAAAATTAAAAATTGAAACTTTAGCGCTACATGGCGGGCAGGAAGCGGACCCGACAACGGGGGCAAGGGCGGTGCCTATTTATCAGACGACGTCCTATCAGTTCAAAAGTTCGGAACACGCCGCGAACCTTTTTGGCCTCAAGGAATTCGGGAACATTTATACGAGGCTCATGAACCCGACCACCGATGTTCTTGAGAAAAGGGTGGCGCTCTTGGACGGAGGAGTGGGGGCCCTCGCTCTTTCGAGCGGGCAGTCGGCCATCACGATAGCGCTTCTCAATATCGCCAAGTGCGGTGACGAGATAGTGTCGGCGGACAACCTCTACGGTGGGACGTACACTCTTTTTCATTATACTTTTAAACGTCTGGGGATAGACGTCAAGTTCGTGCCGTCAGACGACCTTAAGGGATTTGAAAAGGCGATCACTCCGAAGACCAAGGCGATATACGCCGAATCGATAGGGAACCCGAAGCTCAACGTGACGGACATAGATGCGCTCGCGAAAATAGCGCATAAGAACGGTATACCGCTTGTGCTGGACAACACGGTTTCTCCGTATTTACTCCGGCCGATAGACCACGGCGTGGATATCGTAGTTTATTCCGCGACGAAATTTATCGGCGGGCACGGCACTTCGCTCGGCGGCCTCATAGTCGATTCGGGTAAGTTCGACTGGACGAACGGGAAGTTCCCGCTTATCGCCGATCCGGACCCGAGTTATCACGGCATCAATTTTGTCGAGGCGCTCAAACCTTTGGGGAATATTGCGTACATCATCAAGGCCAGGGTCACGCTCCTGCGTGATCTCGGTCCGGCGCTTTCACCGTTTAACGCCTTCCTTTTCCTGCAGGGGCTTGAGACGCTGCATCTGCGTATGCCGAGGCATTCGGAGAACGCTCTCGCGGTCGCGAAGTATCTGGAAAAGCACCCGAAGGTCGCGTGGGTAAATTATCCGGGGCTCGATTCCAGCCCGGAGAAAAAGAAAGCGGACAAGTATCTGCCGAAAGGCGCGGGAGCGATAATCGGTTTTGGTATAAAAGGAGGGCTCACGGCGGGGAAGAAGTTCATAGATTCGCTTGAGCTCGTTTCGCATCTCGCCAATATCGGCGACGCGAAGACGCTCGCGATACATCCCGCGAGCACCACGCACCAGCAGCTGTCGGCGGAAGAACAGCTCGCGGCCGGCGTGACGCCCGATTTCATACGCCTCTCCATCGGTATCGAGCACATCGACGACATCATCGTCGACATCGAGCAGGCCTTAAAGAAGGCGTAACGTAGGGGCGCGGTCCCCGCGCCCTGACAACAAGGAGACAAAATGGGAAAAATATATGAAGACATCACAAAAACGGTCGGGAACACTCCTCTCGTAAGATTGAAGCACATTACCCAGGGGATAGGGGCGGATGTGGTAGTGAAACTCGAATCATTCAATCCGCTTTCCAGTGTGAAGGACCGCATAGGCGTCGCGATGATAGAGGACGCAGAGAAAAGGGGCGTTCTTAAAAAAGGCACAACCATTATAGAGCCGACGAGCGGCAATACGGGTATCGCTCTCGCGTTCGTGGCAGCGGCGAAAGGATATAAACTCGTCTTAACGATGCCCGACACCATGAGCGTGGAACGCAGGCAGCTTCTTAAGATATTCGGAGCGGATGTAGTTCTGACGGACGGGACAAAAGGCATGCAGGGCGCCGTTGATAAAGCGGTAGAGCTTTCAAGGTCCACGCCGAACAGCGTCATTTTGCAGCAGTTCGACAATCCGTCTAATCCCGAGATACACCGTAGGACCACGGCCGAGGAAATATGGAACGATACGGATGGGAAAGTGGATATTTTTGTAGCGGGGGTAGGAACGGGAGGGACTATCACGGGAGTGGCGGAGGTCCTGAAAAAAAGGAAAAAAACGTTTCAAGCGATCGCGATCGAACCGGACGCTTCGCCGGTACTTTCCGGAGGATCGCCGGGACCGCATAAGATACAGGGGATAGGGGCGGGCTTCATCCCGCATGTACTTAATAGAGATGTGATCGACGAAGTTATCTGCGTAACGAACGACGATGCCGGTGAAATGGCGAGGCGCCTGGCGAGGCTCGAAGGAATACTGGCCGGGATCTCCGGCGGAGCCGCTTTGTGGGCTGCGCTCGAAGTGGCCAAACGTAAAGAGAACAAGGGAAAGCTCATCGTGGTCCTCCTGCCGGATACGGGGGAGAGGTATCTTACTACGTGGTTATTTCAATGAAGCCATAACTTACGCGACTGTAAGGAGCGTAAGTTATCCTTCGGCGGGCTCAGGGCAGGTATGACCGAATTGATCCTGAGCGCTTGACCGACCGAGGGAGGGCAGCGAAGGACAATGAGGTCAAAACGCCGTCATTGCGAGCGTTCTTTGCGAAGCAATCTATTTGCAGAGACTGCTTCGGCACTTCGTGCCTCGCAATGACAATGTTGGAAAGGAGAAGATATGCCATACGTTAATCTAAGAGTGGTCGGTAAATTGAATACCAAACAGAAAAAAGCGATAGCGAAAGGTTTCGCCGAGATACTCTATAAGGTCGCCGGAAAACCAAAGAACGCCACGTATCTCGTGATAGACGAGGTGAGCGGCAAGAACTGGGCGCAGGGGGAGAAGTTCTTCGGGTAGATTTTTATCGAAATCGTTAATGATTCGAGGCGTAAAATTCTTATATAAGTTCGCCCCAGGGTGGAAAAACAACCTTTGTGCTGGCAACCAGGGGAACTATCCCTAAAATCTAGACCAAGTGGTACGACCACCAGCCGTCTCGATAATTTTACGCCGAGAAACATTACCGATTTCCGTTTACATTTCCCTGAGTTGCGTTTCCGCGTCCACGATGTCGCGGTTGATAAGGTGTATGGCCTCGTGGACGGTCTTTTTGAGGTGAGCGGAAGCCGGGGTGTCGAGTATCTCGCGAAGGACCTGTACGGCCATCCTGAAATTCCTGATTATCTCGCCTTCGTCCGCGCCGGTGTACTCGAGTATCTTTTCGAACGGTTCCTTTCTCATCCAGGCTTCTACGGCAGGTGCAAGGTGATAATAAAAAGTCTTGCTTATGTTCTTTATGCCGCACTTTGTTTCATTCTTATGGATCCCTTCCATCAGTCCGTCTGTGAGGTTCATGAGGCTTCGGGCGGTCCTGCTTAATTTCGGGGACGCGGCATTTTTGCGCGGTTCATGTACAAGCGCTACCGCAATGATGCCGAGTTCCGTCGCCGAGAGGCCTTCCAGTATGCCTTCTGCGTGCAGCTCGGACATGGGGAGTTCATAGCCGTATACCTTGGAAGCGAAAATGCCTTTTTCTGAAAGTTTGCCGTTCTTGATATATCCGTAATTTTTCAAAACGTCTATCCTCGACTGCATCCTTTGCACGGCCCGTTTTTGCGCTTTTTGTTTTTCCTGAAAGGCGTGGAATGAGCGGGGGTAGAGGTCGTAGAGCCCTTCGCCGAATTCCGCATAAAGGTTAAGAAGCGTCGCGTAAGAGGCGTTGAACCTGGAACGCACGATCTCCGGTTCACCGAATATGATCCTCTTGAGCGTGTCGAGAGACGTGTAATGGGGATTGACCCGGCTATAAACGAACCCTTCGGTATCTATCCCGCGCCGCCCGGCCCGTCCCGCCATCTGGTAGAAGTCCCGCGTCTTGAGGTCATCGAACTGGAAACCGTAGAACTTGCGGAGTTCATCAAATATTACCGTGCGCGCCGGCATGTTTATTCCGAGCGCGAACGTCTCGGTGGTGAAAATGACCTTTATGAGCCTGCTCGTAAAGAGCCGTTCTATCACTTCTTTCAGTGTCGGGAGCATCCCCGCGTGATGGAACGCTATCCCTCTTTTAATGAGGGGCCGCATGGTTTCCGCGCTTTTTTCGCCCGAAAGGTTGAATTTTTCGCAAAGATCGTCGAAGAGAAGGAGTATGTCGCCTTTTTCGGTCACGTCCAGGAAGTCGAAACCTATAAGCTCGTCCGCCAGGAGCTCACAGCGTTTCCTTCCAAAGACGAAATATATGCAGGGCAGGCGGTCCTTCTCGATGAGATGGTTTATCAGCGGTTTCAGGCGGTTTGGCCTGGCGGCATATTTACTATGGACATATTTCTTCCCTCTATGGAAATATTCATGGACCTGGAAACTCGATCTTTTAAGGTCCTTAATGTTGTCCATGACCTCTCCGTTGCACTGGTAAAAGAAATGGAGCGGCACGGGGCGGTTCGCTTCCTTGACGACTTTTATCGGTTTTTTGTGGATGGAGGCTATCCATTCGGCGAACTGGTCTATGTTCGGTATGGTCGCCGAAAGCGCGAGCATCTTCATGTGCGGCGGAAGGAATATCAGGGACTCTTCCCAGACGGTACCGCGCTCGAAGTCGTCGATGTAATGTACCTCGTCGAATATTATCCATGAGTATTCGGCGAGCGATGGGGCCTCGGCGAGGACCTTGTTCCTGAATATCTCGGTGGTCATGATGAGCACCGGCGCGTGGGCGTTTATGCTGACGTCGCCGGTAAGTATGCCGATCTGGTCGGCGTATACTTTCTGGAAGTCGCGGAATTTCTGGTTCGAAAGGGCCTTTAAGGGGGCGGTGTAGATCACTTTCTGCGACTTCGCGAGGCAGTCGTTTATCACATGCTCGGCTATAGCGGTCTTTCCTGATCCAGTTGGGGCCGACACGATCACGGAATGGCCGGAATTTATGTGGTTGATCGCCACCTGCTGGAAACGGTCGTATATCATATGCACTATTATACATTAAAATCGGCCGGGTGACGACCATGTCTCATTACAGGTGGCGATCATATTTCTCGGCGTGAAATTATCTCGCCGTCATTCCGCGGGTCCTGCCATGGGATGGCATCCTGCGCGCCTCCGCGCTCCGCTTGTGCGGTGCTCGGACGCCACCCCATGTCACCCGCGGAATGCCTGCTTCGGCTGGCTTGGGAAAAATATCGAACCGTTAGCTTGTTATTTGCGGTCTATAACCTTTGCGTTTCCGTTTTCATGTTACTCCATAGTTGCTCATGACTCGGAAGAACCAACCAAGATCAAAGGGGTCCCCATGTGAATTTTAGCCTTTTCTCGACAGTTTTTGAGGTAATTACCGCATTTGCGACTGTTCGAAACCTGCGCCTAATATAAGCGGTTTTTGTAATTAGATGGCGCAGGTTAGTTAAGCAAAACCTCAAAAACCGAGAGAAAAGGCGTTAACCCCGGAATTTCTGATTCCGGGATACCCCGATTAGCAATTTTAAATTTTGAAGCATTTAAAATTATCGGCCCTTCGGGCAGATTTTGCCGAAGCAAAATCTGGGTAAAAATTCACCTGGGGAAGGATCTTGGTTGGTTCTTACGGATCACGGGCTTTTCTTTTGTGTTTGAAAATCGCCTGTATTTTGAATAGAATGAGCTTCATGGCTGTCCATATCATAAAAAATATAAACGATCCCCGCGTTTCGATGTTCCATTCACTTAAAGGGAAGGACCTTGAGAACGAGGGTATTTTTATCGCTGAGGGAAAACGCGTGGCCGAAAGGCTGCTCGAGGCCGGCATAGAAGTGGTATCCTGCCTTACAACCGATAAGGTCTATAAAAAATTCAAACTTCTTCTTCGGAAGGCTGAAAAGAACGGTGTCCCGGTTTATGTTGGGAACAAAAAAGATCTCGGGAAGATAATAGGGTTCCGATTCCATCAGGGTATCCTCATTGCCGCGAAGGCCCCCGAAAGAAAAAAGACGGAAGATGTGGTAAAAAAGAAAAAGAAGGGCCATCTTCTCGTGGCGCTCAATAACATAACCGACCCGGAGAACGTGGGGCTTATCGTCCGGAACGCGGGGGCGTTCGGCGCGGACGCAATCATCGTGGACGGGAGAACCTGCAGCCCGTATTACCGCAAATCCGTTCGTGTCGCCATGGGCGTGATATTCAATCTTCCTCTCGCTTATGAGGGTTCGCTCGTCCCGAAGCTTAAATGGCTTAAAAAGGAATTTGGTACAAGAATAATAGTGACATCTCCGGCGGCAAGGAATAAAAACATAAGTAATATCGATACATCCGGTAATATATGCCTTGTTTTTGGTAACGAGGGGGAAGGGGTGTCTCCCGAAATATCCCGACTCGCTGACCTCAAGGTAAAGATACCGGTCTCGTCATGGGTCGATTCCATAAACGTCGCCTGCGCAAGCTCAGTTTTTCTGCATCATGTGTCCATGGAACGAAATCAAAAAGTACCAAGTAGCAAGGACCAGGTAGCAAATATTGCATAAGCTCTGCTACATGGTACTTGGCACTTGGTGCTTTATTTTAATCTTAATTACGTTGCTATGGATACTAACCGATCGATAATTTGACCTTCCTCTCTTGAGGAAGTATATTTGTTGGGGCTGTCAGGGTGTTGAACGATAAATAACAGGAGGACAGATGAATAAAAGGGGAAGCGGTGTTCTTCTCCATGTAACGTCGCTTGATTCGCGTTACGGGATCGGGGACATGGGGCCGGCGGCGTATTCTTTCGCCGATTCTCTTAGTGACGCAAAACAATCTTTCTGGCAGATATTACCGCTCAGTCCCACGGAACCCCGGCATGCCAATTCGCCTTATTACAGTGTGTCCGCGTTCGCAGGCAATCCCATACTTGTGAGCCCCGAGGAACTTGTGAAAGAGGGCCTGCTTTCAGGGAGTGATGTCAGGGCGGTGCCATCCGGGAGCGATCTTATAGATTACGAGAAGGTCTTTACCGACAAAAAGAAAATGCTCGAAAAAGCCTTTCGTGCGTTCATCAAAAATAAAAGATCCCGTGACGGATACGAGAGATTTTTATCGGAAGAGGGTTATTGGCTGGAGGATTATGCCCTTTTCAAGGCCATAGATTCCAAGTTCAGGGGGATGCCTTGGAACAAATGGCCGGCGGAACTCAGAGACCGTGACCCCTCCAGTCTTTCCCGCGCAAAGAACGAGCTTTCAGAAAAAATTGAAAAAGAAAGATTCTCCCAGTATCTCACTTTCAAGCAATGGTATTCTCTCAGGGCCTATTCCAACGCTAAGGGGATAAAGATCATTGGAGATGTGCCGATATATACCAGTTATCACAGCGCGGACGTATGGGTCAACCAGAACATATTCAAGCTTGACCGTGTTACCAAAAGGCCCTCCGCGGTGTCCGGCGTGCCCCCGGACTATTTTTCGAGCACGGGACAATTGTGGAACAATCCGGTATATGACTGGATCGAGCTGAAGAACACCGGGTACGATTGGTGGCTAAAAAGGGTCAAACACGCATTCAGAAGCTTCGATGTAGTGAGAATAGATCATTTCAGAGGCCTTGTTCAGTACTGGGAAATACCGGCGGGAGAAAAGACGGCGGTAAAAGGGCACTGGGAAGATGTCCCGACATACGAGCTTTTTGATGTTTTCAGGCGGGACATACCGGGTTTTCCCGTTATCGCGGAAGATCTCGGTGTTATAACGGATGACGTGCGAAGGGCAATGGAACATTACGGCCTTCCCGGGATGAAGGTGCTTCTTTTTGCTTTCGGCAACGACGATCCGGAACACCCGTACCTGCCGCATAATTTCGATAAACATACCGTCGCTTATACCGGTACGCACGATAATAATACTATCAGTGGATGGCTGGCTGGTGAAGCTTCAGCGAAGGAGAAAAAGAGGCTATGCGCCTATCTTGATAAAAAAGGCACGGGGCCCGGGACAAACTGGGAGATGATAAGGCTTCTCATGATGTCGGTCGCCGATACGGTCATTATCCCCCTGCAGGATGTTCTCGGTCTTGGCGGTAAAGCGAGGATGAATTTACCCGGTACGGCGTCAGGCAATTGGAGATGGAAGCTTCGTCCCGGCGAGCTCAAAAAAAAGCACCTTGTGACGCTGGCCGAAATGGCGAAGGTCTATGGCAGAGCTGGTATCGACGCTGCCAAAGGCGGTAAAAGTGCCGTTTAAAGATATGCTGAAGATCGGGATAGCCACGAAGATCACTCTGATGATCTGGCTTACGGTGATAATCACCACGAGTACGGGAGTAGGGCTCGGGTATTATCTCGGGGCGGACCTTTTGTGGGACACCGTTATAAAACAACATCAGACGATCGCTAATACTTTCGCGGCGGCGATAAGCGGAAGGATAGATGAAGCGATGGATGATGTTGGAAGGAGGGCCACTCTTCCCGGGATCGTGAATGCGTTGTCTGAAAGGGACATGGCGTATAGCGGGATGAGCGAGGAGGAATGCGAAAGGACGGCCGAGGCCGTTCATCAGTCGCCCGGTACGGGGAAAGAGACCATATCCGCGGTATTAAAGGATTTTGTTAAAAAAGAAACGGATGTTTCGGAGCTGTCCATAACCGACAGGTGCGGAGGCCTCGTAGCTTCTTCAGGGGCGGCAGAGAGACCCTATCATGCCGATGAATCCTGGTGGAAAGAATCATTTAACAAGGGAGTTGGAAAAATATTCGTGGGAGGGGTCTGGAACGGCGAAACGGTCAAGGCGATGATAATCGCTCTTCCGATAAAAGGGGAAGACGGTAAAGTCCTGGGGATAGCCAAAGCCGTGCTGAACATCGGCTCGTTCCGGTATTTATTTAAAAAATTCAGCATGAGCCAGTCGGGTAAAGTGGCTGTTATCAACGAAGAGGGGCTTGTTATCTTCGGCAATGGCATGAAGCCGTTCTTTGACAGTTCGTTAAGCCGGCAGGATATACGCGATTTTCTCGCGAGTGGTGAAAAGAACAGATCTGCCGACAGTTATTTCCTGAAGGTCGGGAAGAAGTTCGTAGTCCTGTCGGAGGTCAAGAATAAATATCTCATCGAGAACGGGATAACATGGTTCATCCTGGTGACGGAAGACCCCGCAACGGTGCTGACACCGTTATATCTGCTTTACGGACAGCTTTTTATTGTGGTCCTGGTACTTGTGGCGGTCACCGTGCCCATCGGTATATTTTTCGGAAAAATGCTTGTTCGTCCGATAAACAGGCTTATAAGCGCCACGGAACGTTTGTCCGGCGGTGACCTCGATCACAGGATAGGAATGAAGGGGACCGATGAGATCGCGCAGCTCGCCTGTTCCTTTGACCGGATGGCGGAAAATCTTAAAGAAACGCTCGTTTCTCGGGACAAACTGGCGAAAGAGGTGTTGGAACGTGAAAAAGCGGAAAAACAGCTGAAAGGGTCCGAGAAAAAATACAGGGACCTCTGTGAGGCCAGCCGCGACGGTTACGTGTTTACCGATATGGAAGGCAGGATCATGTCGGTAAATATGGCGTATAGCGACATGTTGGGGTATTCCGTGGCGGAACTTTTGAAACATACATATATCGACCTCACGCCGGAGAAATGGAGGCAGGCGGAAAAGAAGATATTCGAGGAAGAGGTCCTGAAAAAGGGATATTCAAGGCTGTATAACAAAGAATATATAAGAAAAGACGGGACCGTATTTCCCGTTGAACTGCAGGTCAGTCTCGCCAGGGATACGGATGGAACGCCTGTCGGAAGGTGGGCTTTGGTAAGGGACATTACCGACCGTAAAAAGGCTGCGCAGATGCAGAGATTCACACAGCTCGGACAGATCGTTGGCAATATCGCCCATGAGCTCAATAACCCCATGCAGATAGTCTGCGGCAGGGCCCAGCTTCTTCTTTTGGAGGGGGCCGGCAATGAAAAGGTCGAGAAGAGCCTGAAGATCATAATGGAACAGATCAAGAACGCGAAAGACATTATCGACAGGCTTATGGTGCTTGTCAGCCCGGATGCCGATGGGATTAAGGACGTGAATATCAACAGCGTGCTTGATTCTGCCGTGGACCTTGTGGAACATGCTTTCAGCATGGGCAATATACGTATAGTCAAAAAATATTCCCCGGACATCAGCCGGATCAGGGCCGATGAGGAAAACATGAGGGAAGTTTTCCTGAACATATTGCGGAACGCCGCCGACGCGATGGTGCAGGGGGGAGCCATTACGATAACCACCGAGACGTCCGGAGGGAAAATATATATTTATTTTGAGGACAACGGCACGGGTATATCTCCGGAAAATATCGATAAAATATTCGACCCGTTCTTTTCTACAAAGCAGAAAGGACTGGGACTGGGGCTTTCTGTCTGCCTGGGTATAGTCAGGGGCCATCATGGAGAGATAAAGGTAGAGAGCGATCCGGGAAAGGGGACGAAGGTCGTGGTGATATTGCCGGGGCCGGAGAAATAAAAAAATGTTTGACAATTTTCGGTTTTTGGAGAGAATACAGAAATTGAAAAAAAGAGTCCGCTGAAAAATTGATATAGCAGTTCATTATCCTTATACCGGTCAGAAAAGGGAGGATCTGATGAAAAACGGCAACAAAGTGCGGTGCCCGTCCTGTAGCGAACTTGTAAAGGTCGAAGAAGACACTTACGTGGGAGATATAATTTATTGCCCCGAGTGTTCGGTCGAGCTCGAAGTCGTAAAGCTTGAGCCGCTTAAAGTGAGAGAAGTAAAAGAGCTTATCAAGGACGAGGACGACGAATACGGTGAGGATGATGATATCGAGGAGAATTTCGAAGAAGATGAGGAATATGGCAAAGATGAGGAAGAGGTAGACAGATAGGCGAGAGCCTGTCTTAATTTATTCGCCGCCGCCCGTGTTCCAGGTGCCCCCTGCTATGCCCCCGAATTTCCCGTTCTCGTTGTAGTGTCCTGCCGCTTCTCCGGAAAGATCGATGTTCTCGGTCGGGAGCCTTCCGGAGACAGTTGCGTGCCATTCTCCGTTCTGCCACTGGTCTCCCATAAGGGTGATGTTGTGCCCCGCGTCGTTAGTAAGGTTCAGGACCCAGTTAGAGGGAACAGAGCCGTCGTGCGAGCCGAGTATTTCTCCCGCCCATAGCCGGGTCATATCTGTGTTCTGGTAGAAATGCATGTCCATCACGCCGCTCATGGAACAATTCGATCCCTGCACAATGGATGCGCAAACTTCTGTTATCGGGACCTGCACGAAATTATTGAAATCGCTCATGGTGAAGCCTAAATTACTTTCGCTCAAGAGGTCCGTGATGTCCACCCATTCACCGCCCCCGAGCGCCTGCCATGTGAAAACTTCTCCTTCGTCGGAGTAATTGCCCATAACATCGCCGTTAAAGATCAGCGTCCCGTGGACGCCGGTTTCACCTGCGCTAGAAAAAGAAAATCCTTTGAACTTTCCTGCAAGTTCCCCGGAACTCCACCTGTTGCCGTAAACCGTGACTATCCATGGGTCGGTGCTTTGGGAGCCTTGATGGGTCCCGCCCAGGGCAAGTTTCCAGTTGTTTGAGATCGGTTCATCGTAGTAGCCGCCCATCCCGAAGGTCATTATGCCCCAATGTTCGTTAGGGATATTTATCGATTCGCCGGAAAAACCCGAACATGAGATATAACCGATTTTGTTGTCGAACCCGCCGTATCCGGAGTCTCCGTAGAGATAGCCCGTTTCGAAATTAGCGGGATCAAGTGACCCCGGGCTCAGAGCGCTCTGGGACATGGGATGGAACTGCAGAGTTATGGCGCTGGAATTCTCGAACAAGCCATCGCTTGTCGCCGTTCCCTCGAACGGGGGAGATGAGATCACACCGGCGTAACCCAGCGGATCGAGATAAAAACCTAATATTTTTCCGATGAACTTTTGCTCGTTGGCTATACCGCCCGCTCCGGCGAATACCGTGCCTCCGTCGGAAGCCGTGCCTTCCATGTTATCTATGGTCCACAACGAATAGCCGGTATTGCTGAATGTGCCCGCGAAGTAATTACCGCTTGCGCTTTCACCGCCCCATCGGCCGCCTATCCCGGGTACCATGAATGTCAGTATGCCGTCTATAACGGTGGCTCTATCAGGGGAGAAATTCATGCTCTCTCCTAAAGTACCGAAGCATCCTCCCGCGAACGGCATGATCGCGTCCGGAGTGTAGGGGAGCGGGTCGTTTATTGAATCCGGGATGGTCGGCGGTATAAGCTCGTTCGTGCCGGAGCCGCCGGTAGTATCGCCGAGAAGGTCCCCGGTATCGCCAGTATCTTCGCCCGCTGAGCCTGTTCCGTCGTCAGTGCCGGTACCCTCATCGTTCGATCCCGTAGAGCCGTCCGAGCCAGACGGATCGCCGGTGCCGTCGGAATTGTTATCGTCCAGCCCTGTGTTGTTTTCTGGGGAAGAATACCCGTCAGAGCTGTCACCGGCTTCCCAAAGCTCTTCAAGACCAAGCCTGTCCTCGGTGGACGTCGTGGTGCTGTCCGTGACCGACCCTTGAGAATCGGCCGACGAATTCTCACCCGCGCCTACGTCGGTCGTTTCGCTTGATATAGTGCTTGTCACAAAACCGTTGCCGCCCTCATAGAAGGCGGTCGTTACGCCGGCTTGTATATCGAGATACATTACTGTGCCTCTGACGGCGCAGACCGCCGTAGGGGTCTTTACCTGAAAAGTGGATTTCTGGCCGATCTTTTCCACGACTGCTTTTATCTTTCCATATCCGGACGAGAAAGAGTTGTCGTATTCCCCGGACTTTGTGTCCTGCCGGAGCTTATGTATCTTTATTTCGGAATTCGGCTGGAGCGAGATGATGTTACCGTTCTCGAGCGTTATTTCGATCTTACCGTTGCCGCCGGTACGGATAGTGTCGCCTTCTTCGACGATCATACCTTGTTTCGCGGCGGCCCATGTTTTTCTGTTGTTCTCCAGTAAGGTTACGTCGCCGTTCACGGAGGTGATCCTGCCGGTGATGATCGCGATCTCGTCGCCGTCCGCGGTCTTGCCGGTTCTCATTTTTTTGCTGAATGTCGGGGTCGTATCCTTTTCATGCATTTTGAGCTCTACATCGGCGGCCGATCGGCATTTTCCAGGCTGGGCGGCCAGCGGGATGGTCAGGAATTCTCCTTTTCGTACTTCGACAATATCGTCGGGGAAGGAGGGGTTGTAGACCGAAAGATGGCCGTCGTTCACAAGTACACCGGTGAGGTCGGCCTGATAGAAAGCAAAAAGGTCCGTACCTTTGACCTCGCCCATGGCGTTAGGCGTGGCTATCACGAAATTCTTCGCCGGTCCGCCGCTTTTCGCGACGATGGCCCTTATCTTGCCGCGGTATACTCTGATGAAGGCCTCTTTTCGTTCATTTCCGCCGCCGATGGTATATTTTTCTATCGCAAGACGCGTGTCGGGGGCCATGCGGACTATCGTATTGTCGTTAAAGAATATCTCCGCCCGGGAATTACTTTTGGTCCTTATTATGTCACCGAGAAATACCGGCGCGTCTTCGTGCAGCCGGCTCGCGCGGTCGCTAATGTCGCGTGAAACGTCGACCCGTCCTTCGATATAAGAATATTGTCCGACGGTCAGGTCTTCGGCACGGGCGGTCCCGGCAAGGAAGAGAACAAAGAACATGAAGTATATGTGTTTTTTCATGGCGCGCTCCTCGTTAGAATTCGCAGCGTAGGCCTGCGGAATAAACGCTTCTTTTGTACTGGTATATCGCCAGGTTAGAATTATTGTTCATGAAAGTGTAATTGAGCTGTAGTTCAAGCCCTTTAATGATCTCATACGCGACAAGCGTCGCGGCCGTAAAGGTGGTGTCCATGCGCTGTTTGTTGAATATAACGTTCGTTTCGGTAAAATATTGCGGGAATAATTCCAACGTTGTGCTCCATCTCAAGCGGTCCGTAAGCGGGATGGCGGTGCCTATCGTGAAGCGGTTCCCGATATACCGCCAATTGACCTCATCGGTATCGTCATAGTTGATCGTGTATTTCATCTGGGCCATCCCTTTGTTCTGCGCGAAAAAGTAGAACCACGCGAGGTGTCCCAGAAATTCGTTCGAGTCCCGGTTCTCCCCGGGAGCGGACGGTGCCCAGAGATACTGTTTGTTCCTGTAGAAGAGGCCTAATTGTCCCATGTGGTCCTGCCCGAGCATCAGGTTGTCCTGAGTGCCGCCCCCGAGCATCTGCAGGTAGCCTTTATCGTTCACGCATATATAATTGTAGTTCACGGGAAAGCTCAAGGAGACTTTCTGAAGATAGACAGAAGGCTGCACGTATACGTTATGGCTCATTGTATCGTAGAACCCAAGGTCAGTTTCTTTGCCCCAGTAAAAGGAATATCCGCATCTTGTGTCGAAAGTATCGTTCGGCCTCCAGGCATATTCACCGTTCGCGGTATATACCTGCCGCCAATCGGCCTGGTCGCGCACTCCGCCGATCATGTTCTCGTTGTCCGGCATAAGGATGACGTTGTCGTCATACTGCAGAGCCATTCCCGCGTTGCCTCGGAACGGTCTTGAGGTCTTTTCTTTGGCCGATATGGCCCCCAGGTATTGGTCGGCGAACGCGGCTATGCTCGTTTTTGGGGCGTTAAGCGTAAGGTCCTGAAAGATCCTTTTCGCTTCCTTCATTTTTTTGGCTTTGACGTAGGCGAGCCCCAGATAATAATCGCAGGTGTTGGCAAGTGAAGGGTCGAGGGTTTTCGCGCGGGTGAAAGAATCCTCGATCGCGTCTATGTCGTCGCCTTCTTTCATCAGGATAAGGCCCTTGAAAAAAGCTGTCTGCGCTGGGAATATAGACTCTTTCTCGGCGACGGCCAGCCATCTTTTGGCCTTGTCGGTCTCACCTTTTTTGTACAAAAGGTCTATAAGTTCCATGACGGCGTTCTTTATCCGTGGTTGTAACCGGGCCGCCGCTTCGAGGTGTTCTTCAGCCAGCGAATAATCCTGCATCTGTTTATAGGTTATGCCGAGGTAATAGGCCACCATAGATGAATCGGGTTGGGTTTGACGGAGGTCTTTCAGCAGATCTAAAGCTTCTTCGTAGTTCTCGTGCTTATATTCCCAGATGGCCCTTTCAAGCTGTGGGTTTTGTTCCTCGGGCCGGGCTGTTCCCGGAAAAGCCTGTTTCGGCAGAACGAACGGGACAGCAAATGAAACGAATATTATTAGTATTATTTTTTTCAGCATAAATATCGATCAAAATAGCCGGATAGCCGGGCGATCACAGGGTAGTACAAATGTTTCTCAGTAAGCTGAATCATTATAAATAGTTATAAGTGTTTATGGGTATTTTGTCAATGCTTACTTGCCGATCCGACGCATGGAAAAATAAAAAAGCCCGGTTTTATGGACCGGGCTTTTTTATCGTTTTCAAACGGGTTATATTTTTACTACGTTCGTGGCCTCTTCGCCTTTAGGACCGGTCTTAACGTCGAACTCGACCTGCTGGCCTTGCTCTAACGTCTTGTAGCCCTCGCCCTGTATGGCGCTGTAGTGCACGAACACGTCAGGACCTGATTCAGGGGTAATAAATCCATAACCTTTTGCATTGTTGAACCACTTAACTGTACCTCTAGCCATTACAAACTCCTCCTTCTTGTAACAGTAAACGGGAGACACACTCAAAAAACGCAAGTCAAGAACTCTCTTCCTTGCTTATAACTATCTCCATCGCGTTCACTATGCCCAACATTATATAGTAAAAGGTGTTAATGTCAAGTCTAAAGCTCAGGAACCAAGTACCGAGTAGCAAGGGTTAGGTGGAATTTGCGACTATGCTACCTGGCACTTGGTACTATGATTTAAAGATCCTCTGATCAAAAAGTAATATGTCTTGACAAATATATGTTGATAGGTATAATTTAGCACTCGTAAGATAGGAGTGCTAAATATGTGTAAAGTATCCCGGACCGGTATTATCTATTAAGGAAAGGGACGAAGATAAACAGGGCTAATGATATGGATGGCAGGAGAAAAGATAAGAGGAAGTTCCAGGTCCTTACGCACATAATAAACGCGTATGTCACGACGGCTTCTCCCGTGAGCTCGAAATTTGTCACGGAGGAAATGGGGGGAGGCATATCCAGCGCGACCGTAAGAAATATTATGGCGGAACTGGAGGAGGAAGGGTATATCCGTCAGCCGCATACCTCGGCGGGGCGCATCCCGACGGATTCCGGGTACCGCCAGTATGTTGATTTTGTGAAAGAACGTCTTTTAGCGGAAAAGAGGGAAACGGAACGTCTTGCGAAAGAATATACCGAACGGGTGAGGAGCGTCAGGGACATCATCGAACAGACCTCATATCTCATCCGGAAGGAACTGCATCATGCCGGTATCGTTATGTGGCCGCTTATGGGAAATTTTCATTTAAAACATCTTGAATTGGTAAAGCTCAGGGCGGAGACGGTGCTGGCGGTACTTATCACGATGACGAGTGTTGTCAAGAATTACATGCTGAGGATCGAGAACGATATCAAAGAGGCCGACCTTCAAAAAATATCGAATTTTATCAACGAAACATGTATAGATAAAAATATCGCGGACATACCCACGTATCTGAAAGGATTAGCGGAGGGGGAAGAAAGCGATATCAGAGGAATGGCGGGCTCGGCGCTTCGGCTGGTCGATATGATGATAGAAGAGGACATCAATAACGACATATATCTTGAAGGGCTGGACTGCTTTGCGGCGGAGCCCGAATTCAACGATCTTGAGGTAGCGCGGAAAATGATGAGGGTGTTCTCGAACAGGAGCGAGATCGCGGCTCTAATGAGGAGCGAACTGCCGAGTGGCGGGATGAACATATATATAGGCAACGAGAACGATCTGGAAGACCTTAAAGGCTGCAGCGTGATCACCACAGGTTATGGTCTTAACGGCAAGATAATAGGGCGGATCGGTGTTTTGGGCCCGACGAGGATGCATTATGATCATGTGATCAGCGTGATCAGTTCTCTTTCTGACCTTATCAGTACGAAACTTGAGGAATTCTGACGATGAACATGAAAAAGAACGAAAAGAACAATAAAGAGCACGCGCCGGAGGAACGGAAGGAAATACCGACGGAGGCGGGCGAGAAAGAAGAAAAGGTCGTGTTCCCGTGGAAAGAGGCCGAGGAGCTCAGGAAAAAAGCCGCCGAACGGGACGAGTATCACGATAAATGGATAAGGACGCTCGCGGAGTACGATAACGCCCGGAAACGCATGGAAAAGGACAGGGTGAACCACATTAAATACGCCAATGAGGACCTTATACTGGAGCTTTTGGGGATACTCGATAATCTTGAGAGAGGCATAAAATCGGCGGAAGTAAAAAAAGATTTTGATCTTCTGCATCAAGGCGTGGAGATGACCGAGAAACAACTTCACGATCTTCTTGCGGAGAAGGGCCTGAAAAAGATCAAATGTGTCGGAGAAAAATTCGATCCGTTCAAGTGCGAAGCTTTGGAGGTCGTAGCAGGTCCGGCCGATAAGGACGGCATGGTCACGGAAGAGCTACAGGCAGGGTATGAGCTTAACGGGCGCATTATCAGGCCCGCGAAAGTAAAAGTGGTAAAGAGTGAGGGGTCTCTTTCCGGAACGGTCGGGGAAGAGGAAGAGCCCGTAGACTGAAAATAGATCTGAATAAACAATATTCAAGGAAGGAGAAAAGTCATGGCAAAAGTAATAGGAATAGACCTGGGCACTTCGAATTCGGCAGCTGCCGTTATGGAAGCCGGCAGGCCTGTGATCATTCCCTCGGCGGAAGGGGCGGGGGTCGCCAGCGGCAAGGCGTTCCCTTCGGTTGTGGCTTTTACCAAGGACGGGCAGCGGTTGGTGGGTGAACCCGCCAAGAGGCAGGCCGCGGTAAACCCGGAAGGGACGGTCCTGGCCGCGAAACGCAAAATGGGAACGGATTTTAAATTCAAGGTATTAGGGAAAGAATACGCCCCCCAGCAGATATCAGCTTTCATACTGCAGAAGATAAAACAGGACGCTGAAGCTTATCTGGGAGACGAGGTAAAGGAAGCGGTGATCACGGTGCCGGCGTATTTTAATGATAACCAGAGGCAGGCCACCAAAGACGCCGGGGAGATAGCGGGCCTCAGTGTTCTTAGGATCGTGAACGAACCTACCGCCGCTTGCCTGGCATACGGTTTGAACAAGGTCGGCAAGGAAATGAAGATAATGGTGTTCGATTTCGGCGGAGGAACGCTCGACGTGACCATAATGGAAATGTGGGCGGAAGGCGGGTTCGAGGTCCTTTCTACCAACGGCGACACGCAGCTTGGTGGAACGGACATGGACAATGTTTTTATCAACTACATTGCCGATGATTTTAAAAAACAGACCGGGATAGACCTCAGGAACGACAAGATAGCCGTACAGAGATTGCGTGAAGCGGCCGAGAAAGCGAAAATAGAACTTTCAAGCACCGTTACGACGGACATAAATCTTCCGTTCATTACGGCTGACGCTTCCGGGCCGAAACACCTTACGATGACCGTCAACAGGGCCAAACTTGAGGAATTGGTCGCTCCGATAGTCGAAAGATGTAAAGCGCCCATGCACCAGGCGCTTGAGGACGCCAAACTCACCCCGAAAGATATCGATAAGATAATAATGGTAGGCGGTCCCACGCGCATGCCGGTGATACAGAAATTCGTCGAAGACTATGTGGGAAAAAAGATAGAGCGCGGTATCGATCCTATGGAATGCGTGGCGATGGGGGCGGCGGTACAGGCCTCCATTATCACGGGCGAGACGAAGAACGTAGTCCTTTTGGACGTTACGCCTTTGTCGCTCGGCATAGAAACCCTCGGGGGGGTGTCTACCAGGCTTATCGAGAGGAACACCACGATACCGACCAAAAAAAGCCAGGTATTCTCGACCGCCGCGGACAACCAGCCGGCCGTTACGATAAGAGTGTTGCAGGGCGAGCGGCAGATGGCCAATGACAACGTCGAACTCGGAAGGTTCGATCTTGTGGGCATACCACCGGCGCCGCGCGGAGTGCCGCAGATAGAAGTCACGTTCGATATCGACAAGAACGGCATCGTTCACGTGGCGGCGAAGGACCTTGGTACGGGAAAGGAACAATCCATCCGCATAACCGCGCCAAAAAAACTTTCGGAAGCGGAGATCGACAAGATGGTCAAGGACGCCGAGAAGTTCGCCGAAGAGGACAAAAAACGCAAAGAGTCCGTGGAGGTCAAGAACCAGGCGGACACGATGATATACGCTACCGAGAAAGCCGTAAAGGATTACGGCGACAAGATATCTTCCTCGGAAAAGACCGAGATAGAAGAGAAACTCAAGGTCTTAAAAGAAAAGATCACGTCCGATGACGCCGAGGGCATTAAAAAAGCGATGGAAGATGTCCAGAAGGCGTCTTACAAACTGTCCGAAGAGATATACAAGCAGGCGTCGGCGAAAGCGCAGCAGGAAGGCGCCGGCAAACAGGACGAGAAAAAAGACAAAGAGGATAGCGGTAAAAAATCGCAAGATGATGTGGTAGACGCCGATTTTAAAGTGGATGAGTAAACTAGCATATGTCAAAAGACTACTACGAAGTACTCGGCGTTCACAGAAGCGCGACCGACGAGGAAATAAAAAAAGCGTATAGAAAACTCGCGGTGAAGTTCCATCCGGACAAGAACCCCGGCGACGCGGGAGCGAACGAGAAATTCAAGGAGATCGCTCATGCCTATGAGATGCTGAGCGATCCCGAAAAACGCGCCAGATATGACCGTTACGGCGAGGCCGCTTTTCAGTATGGCGCGGGGGCGGGCGGTTTTCACGATCCGTTCGACATTTTCAGGGAGGTCTTTTCAGGCGGTTTCGGCGGTATGTTTGGCGACGTTTTCGGGTTTGAGGAGAACCAAAGAAGAGGTCCCGCAAGAGGGAGAGACCTTGAGTATTCCATAAACCTGGAATTTCTCGAAGCGGCCAAGGGTGTCAAAAAAAGCATTAAGGTCCGCAGGTACGAGGCCTGTTCCGCGTGCGACGGGACCGGTGCCAAAAAAGGGACCAGCCCTTCGACCTGTCCCAAGTGTAACGGTTCGGGCATGATAAGGCAATCGGGCGGGTTTTTCAGCATCGCCCGGACATGCGACAGATGCGGCGGGGAAGGCAGGACGATCAAAGACCCCTGTCCGGAATGCGGAGGGACAGGAAGAAAAGAGGTCTCGAAGAGCATCGAGGTGGCTATCCCCGCGGGTGTCGATACGGGTACCCGCATACGTCTTTCAGGAGAGGGCGAAGCGGGTCCGCGAGGCGGTCCGAGGGGGAACCTGTATCTGGCCATTTCCGTCAAAGAACATAAATATTTTTCCCGTGACGGATATGACGTTCATGGCCTTTTGCGTCTCGCTTTTCCGCAGCTTGTTTTCGGGGACGGGATAAAGGTCCCGGTGGTGGACGGGGAAAAGGACCTTGTAATACCGCCCGGTACGCAGAGCGGGAGCATATTTAAACTTAAAGCGCAGGGAATAAAGAACCTTGACGGGCGGTCCAGGGGAGATCACTACGTTACGGTCGAGGCCGATGTCCCGACAAACCTTAACGCCCAGCAGAAAAAGCTTTTGCGGGACCTTGAGGCCGTTCTCGGAGATAATAAAGCCAAAGGCCCGGAGAAGCTGGTGGATAGGATCAAGAAGGTTTTTGAATAAGTAATAGTATATCGTATTTCGTATATCGTATGTCGTGCTTAGACGAAAGTTCGTCAAACTCACGATATACGATATACGCTGTACGACATACGAGACTATAAAGGAGTCGGAACATGCCTACTTACGAATATAAATGCGAAAAGTGTTCACATGTTTTTGAGAAATTTCAAAGCATTAAGGCCGAACCCCTGAAGAAATGCCCCAAATGCGGTTCCAAAGTAAAAAGAGTGATAAGCGCGGGGGCGGGTATTATATTCAAGGGGAAAGGTTTTTATCAGACGGATTATAAAAACACGTCCTCATCGGATAAGAAGACCCCTCCTTGTGGAAAAAAAGACGGTTCCTGCGGCTGCTGCGGATAATGACGTTTCTCAGGGTTGATATTCAACGCGGTATGTGGTATCGTATTTGGACTGAAATATAATGGTCGTGAAAAGGGGTAGGACATGACACTGATCAGGCCTTTTAAAGGGCTGAGATATGATACTGGTAGGACCGGCGCGAGTCATGCGTCGCTATGCGCTCCTCCGTATGACGTGATCTCTCCGTCGGAAAGGGAAGAGCTTTACAAAAATAGCGACTATAACGTGATCAGGCTTATACTTGGGAAGATATTGCCGGATGACACGGCGAAGGAGAACCAGTATACCCGTGCGCGCGGGTTCCTCGCCGAATGGATGGAAAAAGGCATCCTCGTGAGGGACAAAGAGGAGAATTATTACGCGTATCTGCAGGAATATGACGTCGAAGGTAAAAGGCACCGAAGGCTTGGCTTTTTTGGCCTTTTCAAGATAGAGGACCCCGCCAGTGGTACCATCCTTCCGCATGAACATACGCTGGCCGCGCCTAAAAAAGACAGGCTGGAACTTATCAAAGAAGTGAAGACCAATTTAAGCCCGATATTCTCTCTTTTTTCGGATAAATATGGAAAAGTGACTGAGATACTCGAAAAGACAGAATTTTACGAAAAACCGGCGGTGGATATAACGATCAAAGGTGTTCGGCACGCTCTCTGGCGTATCTCGGACAGCATCAGCGTGAGCAAAATATCCGCTTTTATGAGCGACAGAAATGTTTTTATCGCTGACGGGCATCACAGGTACGAGGTAGCGAGGCAATACCGGGACTTCGCCAGGCAGGCCCCGGGATATAACGGCAATGCCGATTTTGTGATGATGTATTTCACCGATATGGACGCCGGGGACGGCCTTACGGTCCTGGCGACACACAGAGTGATAAATGATATTACGGGGGCGGGATCGAACGATATATCTGACAGAATGGCAAAATATTTCCATGTGGAGTCCCATAAGGGGCTTGAGTGCCTGATGGAACACCTTAGAAAGAAGGCCAGGGCCAAACATATTTTTGGGTTTTACGGAGGCGGCAAATTCCTTTCGTTCGAGCTTGAACAGGGCCTGAATATCGAAGAGCTGGTGGATGAAGGCAGGACAAAGGAATGGAAAACGCTTGACGTAAGCATCCTTCATTCGGTAATATTCAGGAAACTTCTCGGGATAGACCCGAAAGAGGGGGATGTTACCTATGTCAGGGACCCTTACGAAGCCGTTTCGTTGGTCAAGGAGGGCGCTAATAAAGCCGCGTTCTTGCTTAACCCGACGAGGGTCGACCAGCTCAGGGCCGTGGCGGAAAAAGGGGAGATGATGCCCCAGAAATCCACTTACTTTTACCCGAAGCTTTTGACGGGACTGGTGATGAATAAGTTTGAATAAAGAGCGTATATCGTATGTCGTACAGCGTATATCGTGCTTAGACGAAAGTTCGTCAAACTCACGACATACGACATACGATATACGACATGCGAAATACTAACTCATGACTTTCTTCTCAAAAAAACCTAAAATTTACAGTAAGAAAGCAAAAAAGGATATGCCCGGCGGTCTTTGGACCAAATGCCCGGAGTGTGGGGAATTCCTTTACAGCAAGAAACTCCGTGAGAACTTCGAGGTCTGTCCCAAGTGCGACTACCATTTCAGGGTGGGGGCTTACGAAAGGGTCTCGATGATCTTCGACGAAGGCACCTTTAAAGAAATGGACAAGGACATGCAAAGTAAAGACCCCTTGAAATTCAAAGGGCCTGCGGATTATCCGACAAAGCTTAAAAAAGACCAGAGTTTTACGGGATTAAAAGATGCCGTTGTTACGGGCACCGGGCTTTTGAACGGGAAAAGAGCGGCCCTCGCCGTCACCGATTCCAGGTTCATTATGGGATCGATGGGATCGGTAGTGGGAGAAAAAATAACCCGCCTTATCGAGCATGCTGAAAAAGAAAAGATCCCGGTCATTATCATCTCCGGTTCAGGCGGCGGGGCGCGTATGTACGAGGGCCTGCTTTCTCTTATGCAGATGGCCAAAACAAGTGCCGCGCTTGACCGGCTCCACAGGAGCGGCGGCCTTTTTATATCGGTCCTCACGAACCCGACAATGGCCGGTATCATGGCCAGTTTCGCCTCCCTCGGCGACGTGATCATCGCCGAACCCAAAGCCCTGATAGGGTTTACGGGCCCGCGTGTCATCCAGCAGACCATCAAACAGGAGCTCCCCGAAGGCTTCCAGCAGTCAGAATTCCTTCTTGAGCACGGCCTTATCGACATGATCGTTTGCCGCTCGGAAATGAAGGAAACGTTGTCACGCCTCATAAGCTACTTTAGCAACTAGTTTCGTATATCGTATGTCGTCCAGCGCATGTCGTGGATTTAACGAACTCTCGTTCAAGTACGACATACTACATACGCTGTACGACATACGTTCTGTGCTTATCCGTTGACATTTAAAGGAATATATAGTATATAAAATGCTTATACTTGTAACCGCTTACAGGTACTGTTCTTAAACGAGAGGATGGTGATATGGCCCAGGTCAGTTTGAGGAATGTCAAGAAATCGTATTTTGACGATGTATTCGCCGTCAATGACGTCAGCTTCGGAGTGGACAACAAGGAATTCGTCGTTCTTGTAGGGCCTTCGGGATGCGGTAAATCCACGACGCTTCGTCTTATAGCCGGGCTTGAAACGGCGACATCCGGCGAAATATACATCGGTAACCTTAAGGTCAATAATATCCCCCCAAAAGACCGTGATATAGCGATGGTCTTTCAGAACTACGCCCTGTATCCGCATATGACCGTGTATGAAAATATGGCGTTCGGCCTGAAACTCAAGAAATATCCCAAGGAAGAGATAGACTCGAGAGTAAAGGAGGCCGCGGCCATACTCGGCCTTGAGCAGCTTCTCTCGAGAAAACCGAAGGAACTTTCGGGCGGCCAGCGCCAGCGCGTGGCAGTCGGAAGAGCTATAGTCCGTAAACCCAAGGTCTTTCTTTTTGACGAACCTTTAAGCAATCTTGACGCGAAACTCAGGGTGACTATGAGGACGGAACTTCACCGTCTGCACATAAGGCTCCAGTCCACGATGATATACGTTACCCATGACCAGACGGAGGCCATGACGCTCGGTGACAGGATAGTCGTCATGAAAGACGGGCTGATCCAGCAGATAGACACACCGAACAATGTTTATAACAAACCCGTGAACAAGTTCGTGGCGAGCTTCATAGGGGCCCCGCCGATGAATTTCCTGGAAGGGAAGATCATAAAGAAAGAGGGGAAACTCTATTTTGACGAGGGCAATTTCAAGGTGAAGATAGTGGAGAGCATGTATGATAAAATGCAGGACCATCTTGAGACCCGCGTTCTTCTGGGCATACGGAGCGAGGATATCTACGATAAACTTTTCGTGTCCGAAGCTCCGCCCGACAATATGATCACCGTGACCTGCGAGGTCGTGGAGCATCTGGGTTCAGATGTGTACATTCATCTCAACAGCGGTAAACATCTTATCGTCGCCCGTGTCACCGGCGAGGCCAATCCCCAGATAAACCAGGACATGGACGTGGTCTTCGACATGAGCAAGGTACACTTTTTTGAGAAAACCACCGAAAAAACGATAATTTAAGCCAGGTGTCCATGAACCCTTTTGTAAAAAGGAACCTGCTGATACCGGCCGCGTTCATTCTTTTCGCAGGCGTGCTATACGGTCTTATTTTCCTTGTTCCCGCCCTCAAGAACAGCATACAACACCTTGAACTTATAATTATCAGTCTTCTCATCATGCTTTCTGTCGCGGTCATGCTCTTCTGGGTGACGATGGGAGCGTTCGGGGGGCTGGCGTCCTTTCTTCTCGCGATGATATTGATCTATCGTCCGCTCATAGCGCTTAATCCGTATTACTATAACGTCCTTATCCTCGCGTTCATACTGAACAGTTTCTACGGGAACCATTTCTTCAGGGCCATGAACAAGGAGAACCAGGACCACGCGGTCGCGATGGAGAAGGTCCGCGAAGATACCAATCTTATACAGAACCATTTTGAAGCGAGGACAGCGGAAATATCCGCCATGGAGAACAAGGTCGACAGCCTTCTTAAGCTGAAAAGCATCGCCGATGATCTCAGCCTCTCGTTCTCAACCGAAGAGGTAGTAAAAGTGACGTCGGAAAAGACCTTCGACAAGTTCCAGGGAGATATAAGGGTGTCGTTCTTCCTGGTGGACGAAAAAACCAAAGAGCTTTCCATTTACAATACCGTGAAGACGGACAAGAGAAAACCCGTGGTAATGAAAAAAGGCGGGATATTCGAACGATGGGTCATAAAGAACGTGCAGGGGCTTCTCATAAAGGACGCGACAAAGGATTACAGGTTCTCGATGAGCGGTGACGAGACGGCGGATGATTTTATCTCGCTCATAAGCAAGCCTCTCGTGAGCGAAGGCAATGTTATCGGCGTGCTCAGGGTCGATTCTCCTCTTGAAGAGGCGTTCACTCAGCACGAGCTCCGCGTGCTTGACATTATCGGTGAACTTGCCGCGGTCGCCCTGAAGAACGCTAAACTATACAAGACGACGGAGGAACTTGCCATAAGGGACGGGCTTACCGGACTTTATGTCCACCGTTATTTTATGGAGTATTTTGAGGAGGAAGTGAAAAGGGGCCTGCATAGCGGCGGCACTTTCGCGGTGATAATGCTGGATATCGACGATTTTAAGAAGTTCAACGATATGTACGGGCATATAGCGGGTGACCTGATGCTGAAAAAAGTGAGTCGTATACTTGAAAGCAAGGCTTCCGCGGGGGACATTGTCTGTCGTTATGGCGGGGAGGAGTTTGCTTTTATCTCTCTGAACAAGACAAAGAAACAGGCCATGAGGCTCGCGGAAGAGATAAAAGAAGAGATCGAGAAAAGCCCCATAAGTATCCGCCGGGAAATGAGGGGCATTACGGTCTCCGTGGGTATATCGATGTTTCCCGAGGACGCGAAACTGCGAGAGGACCTCCTGTGGGAGGCCGACAGGTGCCTTTATAAAGCAAAGGCGGAGGGTAAGAACAGGGTATGTTCAAAATAAAGCCGGTAGTCATTTTCATGCTTAACGCGGCGCTCCTGGCGTTGAGCTGGGTCCTGCACTCACTGCCGCAGGGGGACGAATACCTCCTGCTTTTCGTTGTACCGCTCGTCGGTATCATGGCGTCGTATGTGCTCACCGTAAGGCCGCTTGCTTTCCTTCTTCTGGGTAATATCATATTTTTCGTTTTTTACGATCATATGGGTATCCTGAATTTTGTCGACGTTGTGGTTCTCTCTTTCCTTCTTCTGATCGGTAGCACCGCCAGTTTTATCATTAAGGCGCTTGCCGCCGAGTTCAAAAAGTATAACGATTCCAAAATAGCCGCGGAAGAAAGGGGATATAACCGTATCGTGCGGGAGTTGGAAAGCCTTGAAAGGAAAGGCAGGATCGTCGAGAGAGAACTGGCGCGTATCTCGCGGCTTTACGAGATAACCAAAAAGCTGGGGACCGTCCTGAAGTTCGATGATCTCATGGACACGCTCTTCGATTTTCTTGAGGATAACTTCCAGTTCGATACCGCGCATCTATTGATGTTCTCGGGCGGCGAATTCTCGAAGGGGGTGTCCAAGAGCGTTTCAGACCGGAAAGAGGCGCTTGCCGCGGGTAAAAATCCGGTGAATTATGTGGGTCTTGTCGAGTACATGAAAGAAAAGGACCTTAAACCTGTCTATGTAGAACGCCTTGATGACGAGAGGGCTTTTGACGATATCGGTATACGATCGAACACGTTCATAGCTTTTCCGCTTTTTGTGAAGGGATTGGCGGCGATACTTGCGATAGAGGGCATGACGAAGATGGGGTACAACCGGTTCAACCTGATCGTATCACAGATCGCCCTGGAACTGAGGAAGGTGGAGCTGTATGAAGAAGTGGAAAGGCTGTCCATCATCGACGGCCTTACGGGAGTATATCTTCGCCGATATCTTATGGAACGCCTCGGGAAAGAAGTCGACAGGGCAAAAAGGTTGAAACTGACCTTCTCTATTGGTATGATAGATATCGATAATTTTAAAAAATGCAACGATCGTTACGGGCATCTGGTCGGTGACGCGGTCCTGAAAGAGGTCGTTGAAAGGTTGCAGAGTTCGCTGAGAGAAGTGGACATGATAGGTCGTTATGGCGGGGAGGAGTTCACGGTCGTTCTGCCGGAAACCCCGAAGGACATGGCGCTGACAGTTCTCGAGAGGCTCCGAAAATCTGTCGAGGCCGAGGAAGTGAAAGCTTTCGACGAGAGGATAAAGATAACGGTTAGCGCCGGCATCGCCACTTATCCGGGTGACGGTGACGACGCGACTTCCCTGATAGAGTTCGCGGACACGATGCTTTACAAGGCCAAAAGAAAAGGGCGCAACAGGGTGTGCGCTGTGTAGCGCTTCAAAAGAACATCGGAAGAAAGAAGAGGACCATGGTTTTCAAGAAAAGAATACGGGTTTTGCTCGCAGCGGTATCTTTTGGGACGGTCATTTGTTTTAATACGGTCTCTTTCGCGGAGGGCGAGGCGCAAAAATCCGAAGATAAAAGGGACAGCGCGCAGGCCGAAGAATTTTTCAAACAGAGAAAAGGCCAGCAGATCGTCGTGGATGGCGAAAAGGTAGAATTCTTTGAGAAAGAGAACAAGATCACGGCCGAAGGAAAAGTGTCCATAAAGTATGGGGATGTCACGCTTTATTGCGATAAGATAGAGGTCAATACCAGGGAGCAAAAAGCCATATGTCAGGGGAACGTGCGCATAGAACATCCCGACGGGGTGCTTACCGGGGATTACATAATGTACGATCTTCTGGAAAAGAGGGGAGAGATCCTAAGCCCGGAAGTCAAAGCTTTCCCGTGGTTCGGCCAGGCGAAGGAGACGTCGAGGGTCGGGGACAACGAATACCTTCTTAAAAAGGGTTTTGTCAGTACCTGCGACATGGACGAGCCTCATTACCGTATCGCGGCCGAAGAGATCCGTATATTCCCCGACGATAAGGTAATCGCCAAGAACGCAATAGTGTATGTCGGCAAAGTTCCGGTAGTGTGGTTGCCTTATTATTACCATCCCATAATACAGAGCCGCGCGAAAGTCCAGTTCATACCAGGGCAAAGCAGCGACTGGGGATATTTTCTTCTGTCATCGTGGCGGTTCTATGTCAAAGGGAACACTCACGTGGATCTTCTTTTAGACTACCGGACGAAAAAGGGGTTCGCGGAAGGAGCGAATTTTTATTATTTTCTGGATGATTTTGAAGCCACTAAAGGCTTGGGACAGGGCCTTTTCAGGATGTACTATATCCAGCAGAACGGCCCGGGGACCTATGCCCCGAAAGCATTCAGGGACAATGAAGGGACGGACCCGAAGCAGAGGGAAAGATTCCAGTGGTTCCACCGTATAGATTTCGATCCTCGGACGGTCGGCATGCTGGAATTCAACAAAATGAGCGATGAGTACGTGATCAAGGATTATTTTTATAACGAGTACGAGGAAGGCGCGGTCTTTCCAAGAAATTACGTTTCTATCATAACCGCCCAGCCGAATTTTACTCTCGGTGTTAATGTCGAAAAACGGTACGATGATTTTGTTACGGTAGTAGAAAAGCTGCCTGAAGTAAGACTTGACATACCAGACCAGAGATTATGGGAAACCCCTGTTTATTATAAGAATGAGACCATAGCCACCTGTTTTGACAAGGAATACGCTTATCAGCAGAATCCGCCCGAAAAAGTGCAGAGGTTCGATTCTTTTCATAAGTTCTCTTATGTGACCAAGCTCGGACCGGTCAGCGTTACGCCGTATGGTACTTTTCGTGAGACTTTTTATTCCAGGAACATATGGACCAACCATTTTCTTACAAGGGAAGCAATAGGAGGCGGGCTCGATACCGCCTGCCGGTTCCACAAGTTATATAACTTTGAGACGGATTTTATGGGGCTTAACATAAACGGCGTGCGTCATATAATCTCTCCAAGGGTAAGTTATTTCCACCTGCACCAGCCGACGGTGGACAAAGACGAGCTTTACCAGATGGATTCCATCGATTCCCTGGAAAAAGAGAACGGCATAGCGTTTTTCCTTGAGACGAAGCTGCAGACCAAACGTTTCTCTGAGGGTGGCGAGCAGTCGGTCGATTTTCTACGGTTTACCGCTGAGACGGACTATCTTTTCCGTACGAAAAAGGGGACCTGGAACCTGGAGAAGACGAACAAGTTCACGGACCCGGATTTTCGCCTGGAGCTCAGCCCATACAGCTGGCTGTATTTTGATTCTCAGCTTACGATCGTTCCCAAGAACCAGTCCGTAAGCCTCATGACCTCCGAGATGTCGCTCAAACCATGGGATCGGTTCCGTATGGCCCTGGGGTACAGATATGAAAAGCTGGTCACGGATATCCGCGACCAGCTTACGTTCGATATGGAATTTATCGTCACCCCTAAGTGGAAGATCAGGTGGTACGAGAGGTTCGACCTCAACGCAAGAGAAGTGGAAGAACAGCAGTTCATTATCACGCGGGACCTGCATTGCTGGGAGGCGGAGCTCACATATGATGTTGAGGGTGACAATCTTTTCGGCGACAGTTACACGGTCTGGCTGGCTTTCAAGATAAAAGCGTTCCCGGACCTTCCGATCGGGCTTGACCGCACGTTCTCAAAACGCCCCGCCGGGTCTATGGAGAGGTAATTTCAAGTCACAATTGCCTAATTTATTCGAAATATGCTATAATTTCCCTTCAAAAGCTATATTATAATAATATTATGTCCTTTAAATAAGGGAGTTCCGAATTGAATATCGCGATCATGGGAAGCGGTTATGTAGGGCTTGTAACTGGGACTTGTCTGGCGGAACTGGGAAACCATGTCATTTGTGCCGATAATGACGAAAAAAAGGTGGACCTTCTGAATGCCGGGGGCGTTCCGATATATGAGCCCGGGTTAGAGGAGATCATTAAAAGGAACAGGGCGCAAGGTCGGCTTGAATTCAGTTCCGATCTGGCGAGCGCCGTAAAACGCGCGTCCGTGATATTTATCTGTGTCGGTACTCCTCCACGGCCGGATGGCAGCGCCGACCTTACGGCCATAGAAAAGGTCTCGAGGATAATAGCGGAAGGGATGGATTCATACAAGCTCATCGTCGAAAAAAGTACCGTTCCCGTAGAAACGGGCGAATGGGTCAAAAAGACAATCATCGCGTTCAATAAGAAAGGCGTGGACTTTGACGTGGCCTCTAATCCGGAGTTCCTGAGGGAAGGCTCCGCCATAGAGGACTTCATGGACCCGGACAGGGTCGTGATAGGCGTCGAGTCCGAGAGGGCGGAGAAATTGTTGAAAGAGATGTACAAACCGCTCGATACGACCATAATCGTCACGAATATCAGGGGCGCGGAAATAATAAAACACGCGTCCAATTCTTTTCTCGCCACCAAGATATCATTCATTAACGCCCTGAGCAATATCTGCGAAAAGGCGGGCGCCGATATAGACGCTGTGGCCGCAGGCATAGGGCTGGACCGGCGGATCAACACCCATTTTCTAAAAGCGGGCATCGGATTCGGCGGTTCCTGCTTTCCGAAAGACCTCAAGGCATTCATCCATATCTCCGAAAAGCTCGGATATCCTTTCACTCTTTTAAAAGAGGTCGAGAGAATAAATGAGACGCAAAAAGATATAGCCGTGAAAAAGATAAACGATATGTTATGGAACCTGAGGGAAAAGGTCATAGCTGTCTGGGGACTTTCCTTCAAACCCAATACCGATGATATAAGGTCCGCTCCCGCGATAGATATCATTAAGAGGCTCATGAGCGAAGGGGCTGTTATCAAAGCGTTCGATCCGGCGGCGATGCCGAAGGTCAGGGAGGAGCTGGGAGACAAGATAATTTATTGCCGTGACGCGTACGAAGCCGCAGAATCCAGCGACTGTGTAGCGGTCATGACCGAGTGGAACGAGTTCAAAGAGGTCGACTGGGAAAAGATAAAAAAGATAGTGCGGCAGCCGGTCGTTCTTGACGGGAGGAACCTTTATGATCCCGATAAGCTCAGGAAGATGGGGTTCAAATATACGGGAATGGGAAAAAATTAGAAAATGATTTTTTGTCATTGCGAGGAGCGTAGCGACGAAGCAATCTTTAAATTATAGATTGCTTCGCAAGGAGCGCTCGCAATGACGGAGAGGTAGTTTATGATAGAAGGTGTTAAAGTTAAAAAGCTGAAAGTGATACCCGATAAAAGAGGGCGTCTGATGGAGATACTCAGGGCCGATGACGCTATTTTTCAGAAATTCGGACAGGTATACATGACGACGGCCTACCCCGGTGTGGTGAAAGCATGGCATTATCATAAGATACAGACGGATAATTTTACGTGCATCAGGGGAAAAATGAGGCTGGGCCTTTATGATTCACGTGGAACTTCACCGACTTTCGGCGCAGTCGAGGAATACATTATCTCCATTGAAAACCCGCTGCTTGTTCAGATACCGCCTCTTGTGTATCATGGTTTTAAGTGCGTAAGCGATGAAGAGGCTGTCGTCATTAACACGGTCACAGAGCCATATGATCCCAGTAAACCTGATGAGTACAGGGCTGATCTTCGTGATGAAAATATACCTTTTGATTGGGGAGAGGCGAACGAGGTAAGCGGGTGAGAAAGTGACCCGTGTTCCGTATGCGGGTCACGTGCCACTGGTCACAAATAAGGAGAATCTCATGAAAGGCGTAGTTCTTGCGGGAGGGCTTGGTACACGGCTTTATCCTTTGACCAAGATAACCAACAAGCATCTTCTTCCCGTTTATGATAAACCCATGATCTATTACCCCATCATGACACTGGTTGACGCAGGGATAAAGGATATCATGATCGTGACGGGAGGGAACCACGCCGGTGATTTTCTTCGCCTTCTGGGGAATGGCGATGAGTTTGGTCTTGAAGGCATAAATTACGCTTACCAGGAAAAGGAAGGAGGCATCGCCGAAGCTCTTGGTCTGGCCGAACACTTCGTGGACGGACAAAAGGTCGTGGTCGTGCTCGGTGATAACCTTATCGAGGCAAGCATTAAAAAAGAGGTTAGTGAGTTCAAAAAACAAAAAAAAGGCGCGCGGATACTCGTAAAGGATGTCCCCAACCCGGAAAGGTTCGGTGTGGTCGAGTTCAAGGGGGACAAGATCGCGCATATCGATGAAAAACCGAAAAAGCCAAAAACGAATTACGCCGTAACAGGTATATATATGTATGACGGCCAGATATTCGATATCATTAAGACCCTCAAACCTTCCCGAAGGGGTGAACTTGAGATCACCGACGTGAACAACAGGTATATCGAGAAGGGTGAGTTGTCCTATTCCGTGCTTGAAGGCTGGTGGACAGACGCGGGGACGTTCGATTCGCTTCTTAAGGCCAACCAGCTGGTGGCGAAAGCGGCAAGGAAACGATGATCTGTATATCGTACAGCGTATGTAGTATGTCGTGCTTGAACGAAAGTTCGTCAAACCCACGATATACGATGTACGATATACGATGTACCGATTCAGATTAAAAATAAGCTATTTCTATTATTATGAAAATACTTATCACAGGCGGTTGCGGTTTCATAGGCTCCAATTTCATCCATCATGTCCTTGGGAAATATAAGGACGTGAACGTCGTGAACGTCGATAAGCTCACGTATTGCGGTAATCCCGAAAACCTTAAGGGTATCGCGGACGATAAGAGATATTCTTTCATAAAAGGTGATATATGCGATAAAAGGCTTATGGAGGAAGCGGTGCGTGGTGCGGATGTGGTAGTGAATTTTGCCGCGGAAAGCCATGTCGACAGGTCCATCAAGTATTCCGATGATTTTCTCGCGACCAACGTGTATGGCGTGAAGACGCTTCTTGACGCGGCAAAAAAAGAAAAGATCGCAAGGTTCATACAGATAGGGACCGATGAGGTCTACGGCAGTGTTCTTGAAGGCTCTTCTACGGAGAAAGACCCCATGGAGCCCAATAGCCCCTATTCCGCGACGAAAGCGGCGGGAGATCTTTTGGCACTCTCATATTTCAAGACGTACGGCTTGGGGGTTATCGTGACCAGGAGTTCGAATAATTTTGGCCCTTATCAATATCCGGAAAAAGCCCTGCCGCTTTTTATAACTAATATACTCAGGGGCAAAAAAGTCCCTCTTTACGGTGACGGGAAGAACGTGAGGGACTGGCTTTTTGTCCGGGACAACTGTGAGGCGATAGACCTTGTTGTCCATGAAGGTAAAGAAGGCGAAATATACAACGTTGGAGGGGGCAATACTGTCAGCAATGTCGAGCTTACGCGTAAGGTGCTTAAGGCCATGGGTAAGGACGAAACTTCGATCGAGTATGTTAAGGACAGGCCAGGGCATGACAGGCGTTATGCGCTCGATTCCGCGAAAGTAAAAAAACTCGGATGGGCGCCGAAGAGCGATTTCTCCGGCGCGCTCGAAGAGACGATCGAATGGTACAGGGCCAATGAAGCGTGGTGGGCGCCGCTCAAGGATAGGGCGGAAATAATTAAGTGGTGAAACCGTATGTCGTATATCGTGCTTAGATGAAAGTTCGTTAAACCCACTACATACGACATACGATATGCGCTGTACGAATATTAAAAACAGGCTGTTTTTATAATTATGAAGATATTGATCACTGGTTCCAACGGCATGCTCGGCACGGATCTTTCGGCGCTTTTAGCGGAAGACAACCATATTGTTGGAGTGGATATAACCGATCCGCCTGACCCCGAGCGCATGCCTCATTCTTTTCATAAGGCGAGCATCACGGACGCCGCGAGGATGATGGAGGTCATGGAGGAGGAGACTCCGGAGCTTGTGATACATACCGCCGCGTGGGCTGATGTCGACGGATGTGAAAAGGAGCCCAAAAAAGCCGAAGAAGTCAACACGAAAGGCACTTTCAATACCGCCAAGGCCGCCGCGCGGGTAGGTGCGCCCATGATATTTATCAGTACGGATTTCGTTTTCAACGGGAAGAAGACTACGCCATATTCCGAGACTGATACCCCCGATCCCATAAGCGTTTATGGCAGGACCAAATATGAGGCGGAGAGGGAACTGGAGAACGTCATGGGTTCTTATGTTATTTTGAGGATAAGCTGGCTTTTTGGCAGGAACGGTAAGAATTTCGTGAATACGATAATTTCCAAGGCCGGCTTCCAGAACAAGATAAGCGTCGTCAACGACCAGACGGGGTCTCCTACCTATACGAAGGACATCTCTCAGGCGATAAGAAAACTTCTGGAGACCGACCTAAGTTCCAGACGGGACATTTTCCACGTGTCGAATTCCGGGAGCTGTTCGTGGTACGAGTTCGCGAAAAGGATACTCGAGGTCAAAGGGATAAAGAGGGTCAAAGTGGAGCCCGTTAGCTCTAAAGACCTGGCGAGACCTGCCGCCCGGCCGCCTTTCTCGGTCCTTGATAATACCAAGTTCGAAACGGAAACAGGTTACGTGATGAGGCCATGGCAGGAAGCACTGGAGGTGTATTTAAAAAATGGATAATTACAATGCGTTGAGGAAAAAGATCAGGGATGAAAAAGCGGTCGTTGCGATAGTGGGTCTGGGTTATGTGGGCCTGCCGATGGCGCTCGCGTTCTGCAAAAAAGGCTTTAATGTGTATGGGTTCGATACGAGCGAAAAACGGATCGAGCGGCTCAATAAAAAGGTCTCCTATATAAATGACATTGATTCTTCGGAGATCGCGCGGGCCCTGGACAGCAAAAGGTTCCACCCGACGACCGATGATAAAGTACTCGGGAAAGCGGACGCCGTGATCGTGTGTGTCCCCACGCCTTTAAGGAAGATAAAGGACCCGGATATATCCTATGTGGTAGGGGCGGCACGGACGCTCAAAAAACATATCCGTCCGGGGCAGCTTATTATCCTCGAGAGCACTACTTATCCGGGGACCACGAGGGAAGTGATATTACCCGCCGTAAAAAAAAGCGGCCTCGTGGCCGAAAAGGATTTCTACCTCGCTTTTTCACCCGAAAGGATAGACCCGGGCAATCCGAAGTATGATTTTACGAACATCCCTAAAGTTGTCGGCGGATTTTCCAAAAAAGGGACAGAACTCGCGGAACTCCTTTATTCAAGAGTGGTGGAGAAAGTGGTAGGTGTTTCCAGCCCGGAAGTCGCAGAAGTCACAAAACTTCTGGAGAACACTTTCCGCATAGTGAACATAGGCCTCATAAATGAGTTCGCGGCCCTTTGTCATAAACTCGGGATAGATGTGTGGGAGACCATCAAGGCCGCCGAGACAAAACCTTTCGGGTTTATGCCGTTCTATCCCGGTCCGGGGATAGGGGGCCATTGTATACCGGCCGACCCGATGTACCTTTCCTGGAAGGCACGTACCGTAGGTTTTGAGACCAAGATGATAGACCTTGCCGCTAAGGTGAACCGGGACGTGCCGGGACATGTGGTAAAACGCCTTTCCGGTATACTCGCATCTATGGGGAAAAAAATAAAAGGGTCAAAGGTGTTGATGCTCGGAGTCACTTACAAGAGGGACGTAAATGATCTCAGGGAATCCCCGGCACTCGATATTATAAAAATTTTTGAAAAAGAAAAGGTAAAATGGTCATATTCCGATCCATATATACCGTATCTTGATGTTCATGGGATAAAGGCCAAGAGCGTTAAACTTATGCCGGCTGTTCTGAAAAAACAGGATATAGTGCTTCTTGTGACGGACCACAGTGACATAGATTATAGACTTATTGCGAGGAACTCAAAGATGGTTTTTGACACGAGGAACGTTTTTGAGAAGAAGGGGATCAGGGCGGGGAATATAGTGAAACTATAGGATCAAGTTCATTTTTCGTTTATCGTTGTTCGATAATCGAAAAAATATCGAAAATGAGAAACGAACAACGAAAAACGATGAACGGAGAGAACAATGGCAAAATATTTGGTCACTGGCGGAGCGGGTTTTATAGGTTCGAACATTGTTGAAGAACTTGTAAAAAAGGGGAAAGATGTAAGAGTGCTTGATAATCTTTCGACGGGGAGTCTCGATAAAATCGAGCCTTTTCGTAACAAGATCACGTTCCAGAAAGGTGATATAAGGAACGAAAAGGACGTGCGAAAAGCGCTGAAAGGGATAGATTTTGTCATCCACCAGGCGGCTCTCCGAAGCGTAGCCAAAAGTGTCGAAAGGCCAGTGCCGACGAACGATGTGAACGTCACGGGCACGCTTAATCTTCTCCTTCTAGCCAGAGAAGCGGGAGTGAAACGGGTAGTGTACGCTTCCTCAAGTTCTGCGTACGGTGACTGCAAAAAATATCCACAGGATGAAAGCATTACGCCTAACCCGATATCGCCTTACGCTGTCAGTAAACTCGCTGCCGAATATTATTGCAGGATGGTGAGCGCCACTTTCGGGCTCGAGACGGTCTCTTTGCGATACTTCAACGTTTTTGGGCCCAGACAGAACCCCGAATCCAGATATTCGGCGGTCATACCCGCTTTTATTGCAAGGCTCAAGGCGGGTGAGCCGTGTGTTATTGACGGCGACGGAAAACAATCCAGGGACTTTACATATGTCGCCAACGTTGTCGACGCCAATCTCGCGGCCTGTGTCGCGCCGAAGGAGGCTGTTGGGAAGGTCTTTAACGTGGCGTGCGGGGAGAGCTATTCCGTGGTCCAGACGGCGGAATACCTTAAAAAAATAATGGGGAAAAAGATAAAGTCTGTTTATGGGCCAAAACGTCCTGGTGACGTGCGTAAGACATACGCCGATATAACGGCCCTAAAAAAAGTGCTGGGAGTGAGACCGCGTGTAGGGTTTTACGAGGGGCTGGAGAGGACAGTTGAGTGGTTTATGTAGTTTATCGTTTTTCGTTGTTCGTTTTTCGATAAACGATCAACGATAAACGAAACCGTTAGAACGATCATTAAAGATATGGGACACACTTACATACTCGGCATATCAGCTTTTTATCAGGATGCCGCCGCCGCTATAATTAAGGACGGAGAAATAATCGCCGCGGCGGAGGAAGAGCGTTTCACGCGGAAGAAACATGACCATTCTTTTCCGGTAAGGGCCATAGAGTTCTGCCTTAAGGCCGCGGGCGTTACGGTCGGTGACGTTGAGATCGTGGCTTTTTATGAAAAGCCGTTCCTTAAGTTCGGAAGGATCATCAAGACACATCTCGCGTATGCCCCCGGGGAGGTACGCTCATTTATCTCGTCGGTCCCGCCGTGGATACATAAGGAACTTTTCGTGAAAGAAAGAATAAGGAAAGTCCTTGGATATGAGGGCAAGGTCATTTTTCCGGAGCACCATCATTCTCACGCGGCAAGCGCTTTTTATCCGTCGCCGTTCGACGAGGCCGCGATTCTCACCATTGACGGTGCGGGAGAATGGGCGACCGCGAGCATAGCGATGGGTAGGGGGAATAAAATAGAGATATTAAAGGAGATGCGTTTTCCTCATTCCATCGGGTTTTTGTATTCGGCCTTTACCGGTTATTGTGGTTTTAAAATGAATTCCGGCGAATACAAACTGATGGGGCTTGCTCCTTATGGCGAACCCAGGTACGCGGACATAATAATTCGGGAACTCATAGACCTGAAAAAAGACGGTTCTTTCAGGATAAACATTAAATATTTTGATTTTTCCGGAGGTCAGGCAATAGCTAATAAAAAGTTCCATGGGCTTTTTGGGGGACCGCCCAGAGAGCCGGAAAGCAGGATAGAAAAGAGATATATGGATGTAGCCAGGTCTATCCAGACCGTTACCGAACAGATAGTAACGATGATGGCGGACCATGCACGGGACATTACGGGCATGGAAAACCTTTGTCTTTCCGGCGGAGTCGCCCTTAACTCGGTCGCGAACGGAAAAGTCCTGAGGGAGGGCCGGTTCAGGAACGTGTGGATACAACCCGCTTCTTCCGACGCCGGAGCTGCTCTCGGAGCGGCGCTTATCGGGTGGCATGAATATCTGGGGATCGAAAGAGGGCTTTCTGACGGTACCGACAGGCAGAAAGCCACGCTTCTGGGCCCGTCCTTTTCGGACGATGAAATAGAGGCATGTCTTATCGCGAAGGGCATATCTTATGAAAGGATACCTTTTGACGAGGTGCCGGCCGTTGTGGCGGACCTTCTTGCGGAAGAGAAAGTGATAGGCTGGTTCCAGGGAAGAATGGAATTCGGGCCCAGGGCGCTGGGTTCACGAAGTATTTTGGCCGATCCGCGGGCGGGAGACATGCGGTCGGTGATGAACGAAAGGATAAAGTTCAGGGAGTCTTTCCGGCCGTTCGCTCCAAGTGTTCTCAGAGAAAAAGCGGGCGAATATTTCGGCATGGAGGCGGAAGATCCTTACATGCTTCTTGTTTCGTCCGTCGAATCGTCTAAACGGGGAGATATCCCGGCAGTGACGCATGTGGACCATTCGGCGCGCGTACAGACCGTGAAGCGCGAGGACAACCCTCTCTATTATGATCTTTTGAACGAATTTTACGAAAAGTACGGTTGCCCTCTCGTTATCAATACCTCTTTCAATGTGAGGGGTGAGCCGATCGTTTGTACGCCGGAAGACGCTTTACGGTGTTTCGCGCGGACGAATATAGATTATCTGGTCATGGGGACTTTTCTTGTAAGTAAAACAGGACATGATGTGCCGGTCACTAGTCTGGAACCGGTGTATCACTATCTGTCGGATTAACATGAAGGCATACGGGATGTTATTGAAAGTAGTTTTTGCCGCGGTGTATTGTTCTATCATTACACCGGCGGGGTTTTTTATGAAAATATCTGGAATAGACCCGCTCTCCCGTGGGATAGATAAGGCGAACGGGAGTTATTGGATCAAGAGGCGGCATATCGTTGCGACAAAGAGGTCGTTAGAACGGCCATTTTAAAGGAGCTGACATGCGGATACTGCTTACGGGCGGAGCGGGGTTCATAGGTTCACATCTTGCCGAAAGGCTCATCGCCATGGGCAATAAGGTCGTTTGTATCGACAACCTGATAACGGGGAGTACCGATAACATCGCGCATCTGGCGGGTAATGATAACTTTGAGTTCGTAAAACATGATGTTTCAGACTATATTTTCATAAAAGGCAAGATAGATTATGTCCTCCATTTCGCTTCTCCGGCAAGCCCTGTGGATTATCTCACACACCCCATAAAGACGCTCAAGGTCGGGTCGCTGGGTACTCATAACTCGCTTGGTGTCGCCAAACATCACGGGGCCAAGTTCCTGCTTGCCTCTACGTCCGAAGTTTACGGCGATCCTCTCGTGAACCCGCAGCCGGAAACCTACTGGGGTAATGTGAACCCGATAGGGCCCCGCGGCGTCTATGATGAAGCCAAGCGTTTTGGAGAAGCCATAACGCTCGCTTATCACAGAAGCCACGGGATAGACACAAAAATAGTCCGGATATTTAACACTTATGGCGAACGCATGCGTAAAAATGACGGGAGGATAGTGCCTAATTTCATTGACCAGGCGCTCAAGGGAGAGCCTCTGACCGTCTATGGGAAGGGGACCCAGACCAGGAGTTTCTGCTATGTGTCCGACCTGGTGGAGGGGATAATAAAACTTATGGGGTCAGGTCTTAACGAACCGGTCAATATAGGGAACCCCGAGGAGATGAGCGTGCTCGATTTCGCGAAAAAGATAAAAGCGATCACAGGGACAAAGAGCGAGATCGTGTTCAAAGAACTGCCGGAGGACGATCCGCAGGTAAGGAGGCCGGACATTTCGAAAGCCAAATCCAAGCTGGGGTGGTCGCCTAAAGTGTCGCTTGACGAGGGACTGAAGAGAACGGTTGATTGGTTCAAAAAGCAGCATCATTCGTAGAAGGAGAAACTATGGCAAAAAAGAAAGCGCTTATAACCGGCATAACCGGCCAGGATGGGAGTTACCTGGCGGAATATCTGCTGGGTCTCGGGTACGAAGTGCATGGCATCGTCCGCCGTGTGGCCCTCGAGGACCAGAAACACAGGTTGTGGCGCATACGGGGCGTAAAGGACAGCATAAAGATACATTGCGGGTCCATGGAAAGTTATCCGAGCATATATAAAATAGTCCAGGACCTGCAGCCGGACGAATGCTATCATCTCGCGGCGCAGAGTTTTGTGAGCTATTCGTTCGAGGACGAGTATTCGACCTTCAACTCGAACATCAACGGCACCCATTACGTGCTTTCTTCTTTAAAGAACGCGTGTCCCACATGCAAAGTCTATTTCGCGGCTTCCAGCGAGATGTTCGGCAAGGTCGAGGAGGTGCCGCAGAACGAAAATACCAAGTTCCACCCGCGTTCGGTCTACGGTATCTCTAAGGTGGCAGGGTATGATCTTGCGCGGAACTACCGCGAGGCTTACGGGATGTTTACCGCGAGCGGTATACTTTTCAATCACGAGTCTCCCCGCCGCGGGTTCGAGTTTGTTACGAGGAAAATAACATCCACGGCCGCCCAGATAAAACTGGGTCTTGCCGAAAAACTTTATCTCGGTAACTTGGATGCCCAGAGGGACTGGGGTCACGCGCGCGAATACGTGAAAGCCATGCACGCGATGCTGCAGTACAAGACGCCGGAGGATTTTGTTATCGGTACCGGCGAAACGCATCCGGTGAGAGAATTCGCGGAGATCGCTTTTAAGATCCTCGGCATGGATTACAGGAAATATGTCGAAGTCGATAAGGAATTCTTCCGGCCGTCGGAAGTAGACCTTCTTATCGCCGACCCGTCCAAAGCTAAAAAACTCCTGAAATGGGAATATAAGGTCACGTTCGAGGAACTGATCGAGGAGATGGTAAAAAATGATTATGAATATTTCAAAAAAACCGGGAATATCTGAGGAAAAAATGAACATACCGCTCTTGGACCTGCAGGCCCAGTATAAGTCCATAAAAAAGGACATCGATAAAGCGATCGCGCGCGTCGTGGACAGCCAGTGTTTTATCCTGTCCGACGAGGTAAAAGACCTTGAGAAGGAGATAGCGGAGTATACGGGAGTGAGCGCCGCGGCGGGAGTGGCGTCGGGGACCGACGCTTTGATACTAGCGCTCAGGGCGCTAGGCATCGGTAAGGGAGATGCCGTAATTACGACGCCTTTTACTTTCTTCGCTTCGTCGGAATCCATTTCCATACTTGGCGCCAGGCCGGTCTTTGTCGACATCGATCCGATCACTTTCAATATCGACCCAAACAAGGTCGAAGCACTGTTACGCAATACGCACGACTCAATACGCAATACGATAAAGGCCATCCTCCCCGTCCATTTATACGGCCAGTGCGCCGACATGACCAGGATAATGGCTATAGCGTCAAAATACGGCCTCGATGTCGTTGAAGATTCGGCCCAGGCCATAGGAGCGGTCCATAAATGTAAAAAAGCCGGCAGCTTCGGGAAAGCTGGGTGCCTCAGCTTTTTCCCCAGTAAGAACCTTGGCGGCTTTGGGGACGGGGGGATGATCGTTTCGTCCGATATCCCTTTTATCGAAGAGATAAAAAAACTCAGGGTCCACGGAAGCGTCAAACAGTATGTGCATGAGGAGATCGGGTATAATTCCCGTTTGGACAGCATTCAGGCGGCCATTCTGCGCGTGAAATTAAGGGAACTCGATCGCTGGCTTGAGGGAAGACGCGCTATTGCCGGGCGTTATAACGAGGCTTTCGCGCCGCTCGGCATACAATTGCCCGTGACGGGAGAAGGTAATACCCATACTTTCCATCAATACACCATAGCCGTTCCGGAACGCGAAAAACTTATGGCGCATCTTGAGGCGAAAGGGGTGTCCGCGCGTGTTTATTATCCGATACCGCTGCATCTTCAGGAGTGCAATAAAGACCTCGGGTATAAAAAAGGCGATTTTCCGGTGTCGGAGGGCCTGGCTCAAAAGGTCCTTTCTCTGCCGGTATATCCGGAGCTTTCGGAAGGGGAAATAGAATACATAATAAACGTCGTTAAAGGGTTTTACGGCAAAAGATAACAAGGTAAAGGAAAATGAAGAACAACGTATATCTATCTGTCATTATCCCGGCGTATAACGAAGAGATGAATATAGCCGGGACGCTCGTGGATATCGCGGAATATCTCGGCAAGAAGGATTTTACGTACGATATTACCGTCATCGACGATGGTTCCAGCGATAATACCATTAAAAAAGCGTGGGAAGTGGCGGCGAAACTCCCGGGCCTGCGTGTCATCAAAAGCTCACCGAACAGGGGAAAAGGATATGTCGTGAAAAAAGGTGTCCTTGGCGCGGACGGCGATTATGTAATGTTCATGGATGCGGACAACTCGACCTCGATACAAGAACTTGACAGGTTCCTCCCGCAATTGAAAGAAGGGTTTGATGTCTATATCGCTTCGAGGAGGGTGCCTGGCTCGGATGTCAAATCCTCATTAGAACGCAGGTTGATGGGTGCGGTCTATATTATGTTCGCGCGGCTGATACTGGGTATAAAAGTGAACGATATAAACTGCGGTTTCAAACTTTTCAAGAAAAGCGCCGCAAAAAACACCTTTTCAAGGCAGATAATGGATGACTGGAGCTTTGACGCGGAAGTGCTTTATCTTTGTGGAAAGAACGGCTACAGGGTGAAAGAGATACCTGTCAAATGGGTGCATAAAGATACCTCCAAAGTAAGGCCTTTAAGGGACGGTATTAACAGTTTCATAAGCCTTATGCGGATCAGGATGAATGATATCAAGGGGAAATATAAGGGTTAGCGTAAAGCGTTAAGTAGTGCAGCGTGTAGAGAGCGAGGAGCGCGAATGGTATCGATCATATTGCCGACATACAATGAACGTGAGAATATTGCCGAGCTTATAAATGCGCTGTACTCCAATATCAAGGGCCCGCTTGAGGTCGTAGTCGTTGATGATGATTCGCCGGACGAGACATGGAAGATAGCCGGTGAGCTTGGAAAGAACGGGGTCAAGGTGATAAGACGCCGGGGAGAAAGAGGCCTTGCCACCGCTATCGCGAGGGGTATAAAAGAAGCGCAAGGGGACATCGTAGGATGGATGGACGCCGACATGTGCATGCCGCCTTCCGTGATTCCGGAGATGCTGGGTCATTTTAGTGAAAATGACATAGTTATTGGGTCGCGTTATGTCAAAGGGGGTAAGGATGCGAGGGGCCTGTTCAGAGTGTTTACCAGCAGGGTCATAAACACCTTTGCCCGCATACTTTTGGGTGGAGTCAGGGATTACGACAGCGGTTTCATTCTTTTAAAAAAGAGCGTATTCGACGAAGTGTCCTTTCCGTCGAATGGTTACGGGGATTACTTCATAGAGCTCATGTACAAATGCAAAAAGAAAGGCTTCAGAATAAAAGAAGTGCCTTATATTTTTACTGACAGGGAAAAAGGCGAGTCCAAGACTGCCGGTAATATCATGGATTTTTTCCGGCTCGGATCGGGTTATCTTGTAAGGATAGTCAGGCTCAGGTTCGGCAGGTAGGGGCAGTGCGTGGTGTATAGTGAGGGTAGGAGTCGGAGGTGAGTATGGAAGAGATCAGGTCGAAAAAAGGGAATCTCGTGGCGATAATAATACGGGCGGACGACAAGTCAAAAGGCGTCGAGTTCTATACCCCTTCCCATTTTTCCCAGCAGGTAGGGCTTTTGAACCACAAGAAAGGCGCTGTGGTAAGGCCGCACGTCCATAAGATCATCAAGAGAAAGGTAGAGATCACGCAGGAAGTCCTCTTTATCAAAAAGGGAAAGATCATGCTGGACCTTTACGATGAGGCGAAAAAGCACATCGCCACGCGCCATCTGAAAAAAGGCGACACCGTGATACTCGCGAGCGCCGGCCACGGGATAAAGGTTGTCGAAGAGAGCCTGATACTCGAGGTCAAACAGGGGCCGTACGCGGGCGCGGACGACAAAGAATATATCGAAGGGGTATCATGATACCGGTCAACGAACCGTTGATAGGTAAAGACGAGCTGAGGAACGTCATGGACTGCGTCAAGTCCGGGTGGATATCGTCCAAAGGCTCTTACATAAACAAGTTCGAGGAAGAGTTCGCTTCCTTCTGCGGCGTTAAGTACGGTGTATCGACCACGAACGGGACGACGGCACTGCACCTGGCCCTCGCGTCGCTGGGCATAAAAAAGGGCGACGAGGTCATAATGCCCACGTTCACGATGATCGCCACGGCTTACGCCGTCATGTACACGGGCGCGAAACCGGTCTTCGTCGATTCCGAGCGCGAGACATGGAACATGGACGTGAGCAAGGTAAAAGAGGCCATAACGGCAAGGACCAAAGTGATACTTCCGGTGCATATATACGGGCATCCCGTCGACATGGGGGAGATATCGCGCCTGGCTAAGAAGCACGGCCTGTATGTCGTTGAGGACGCCGCCGAAGCGCACGGGGCCGAGTATAAAGGAAAAAAATGCGGCTCTCTCGGCGATATTGGCTGTTTCAGTTTTTACGGGAACAAGATCGTCACCACCGGCGAAGGCGGGATGGTGGTCACGAACAGTAAAAAAATAGCGGAAAAGGCGCGCCTGTTAAAGGACCTGGCGCATTCTCCCGGAAAAAGGTTCTTGCACATGTATCTCGCTTTTAATTACCGCATGACGAACATGCAGGCGGCCATAGGCCTTGCGCAGACGCGAAGGATAAAGGAATTAATAGCGAAGAAACGGTGGATAGCGGATATGTACAGGGAAAATCTCGAGGGGATGAAGGGCCTGACACTGCCGGCCGAAAAAGAATGGGCCAGGAACGTTTACTGGATGTACTCGGTCCTGGTAGAGAAAGATTTTGGTATGTCGCGGGACACGCTTATGGAAAAGCTGTTCAAAGAAGGGGTCGATACGAGGGCCTTTTTTGTCCCGATGCACAGGCAGCCCGTAATAGTAAAAGAAGGGATAAAACCCGTGAAAGGCGGATATCCGGTAGCGGACGGTATTTCTCGGAAAGGCCTTTATCTGCCTACAGGGCTTACGCTCACTAAAAAGGACATCCTTACCGTGTGCGGGAAACTTGAAAAAGTGCAAAAGAGCGCCGGAAAGGCATGAATATTCAGGGGCCGATGGACGATAAAAAACGGATAAGATTTTTTATTTCGCATCTCTTATTCATTATTTCTCTCGCTTCCATATATTTTATACCTTACGTGGAGAAAGCCGCAGGCGATGTTTTTTTACCGCCCCAGACCCGTCCCGTGCGTTTTTTTATCATAGGCGTCCTGACGCTGGTATTCTTCTTCTATTGTTATTTTATTAAAAGCTTTAAGGAGTCCGGCGTGTCCCTCGCGGAAAAGAGCGGCCTTTCGGTGTATGTCTGGATGTCGACCGCCGCGGCGCTTCTTCTTTTGTGCGCTTCCAGGGCGGTTCTGTCTACCGATCTTTACGAATATTCCATGCGCGCCAGGATGTTCGCGGTCTATGGCCTGAACCCATATCTGCATGTGCCCCGGGAGATAGGAGGGGACATGTTCTATCCGCTTATCCTGTGGAAGGGGACGCCCGAATGCTACGGGCCCGTGTGGGTGCTCACGGGCGCTTTCCATACTCTTTTTTTTAGGGACAGCGTAGCTCTGACCTCTTTGATGCACAAGCTCGTTCTCTTTTTCTTTTACATGATGACGGGATATTTCTTTTACAAACTTTCCAGGCGGTCTTACCCGGAGGATTACCGGGTGATGACCGCGGCGTTTATCCTGAACCCGCTTCTTATCATGATGACACTGGTGGATGGGCACAATGAGATTGTCATGATGGCTTTCCTCCTGGCGTCATTATATTATTTGTACAGGGAAGAGAACGTTCTTTCCTTTCTCTTGTTCACTGCCGCGGTGATGGTGAAATTCGTGTGTGTGCTTTTTTCGCCGCTTGTATTTATCCATATAATATTTGGTCCGGGGAAGAAAAAAACTGCCGCGCGTTTAGCCAGTGTGGCTGTGGGTGTTCTTCTCTCGGCGGGTCTCGCGGCCGTTGTGTGGGCCCCCTTCGGATGGGAAAGCGTTATAGCGGTGATTGATTATTACAAAGGTGTTGGTTCGACCTTCTGGCCGGATTCTATTCCATACGCCGTTTTTTTTCTTCTTGGAAAAACCGGATTGTCCGTTCCGCAGGCTGCAGTAGCGGATATTTTTTCTCTGGCGTTCGTTCTTGTTTATCTCTATCTTGCGTTCCGATTCTTTAAAGGGGTCAAGAATGACCGGAACGCTTTATTTAGCGCGGCTGCGCTTATGATGCTGACGCTTCTTTTTACGAATTATTCACCGTTCCAGACGTGGTATTTTCTCTGGGCGCTGCCGTTCATTTTTCTTGGGCAGTTCAGAATGAAACCGGCACTTGTCATCATACTTTCGTATTTTCTCATCCTGACTTTCTGGAAACGGATGTCTGTACTCGCCGTTCCGGCGATATTTATTTATTTTATAGCGGTCATTTTCGGAAGGCGGTGTAAAGAATGCATCTTTCCATAATCATACCGGCCTATAACGAGGGTAAAAGGATAGGCGGCACGCTTGAAAAGATATTTTCCTTCATGAAGACAAAAGGGTACGATTACGAAGTCCTTGTGGTGGATGACGGCAGTGACGATGATACCGTGAGTATCTCAGAAAAAAGCGCGCTAGCGTCCAAAAAGAGGCTCAAAGTGGTCAAGAACGGGACCAATCTCGGCAAAGGGTTTTCGGTGAAGAACGGTATCGCCAATTCCTCCGGCGAATACGTCCTTTTCAGCGACGCGGACATGTCCACGCCCATAGAGGAGGTGGACAAACTTTTTGGCGCGCTTTCCGGAGGATATGATATCGCCATAGGGTCGAGGGACGTCGCTTCTTCCGCGGTCAAGCTCCATCAGCCTTTTTACAGGGAAACGATGGGGAAGATATTCAACGTCCTGGTGAGGCGCTTCGTTATAGACGGGCTTTGCGACACGCAGTGCGGGTTCAAGCTTTTTAAAGGCGATGCTGCGCGGAAGATAGCCGGGGAATTGAAGATAAATGGGTTCTGTTTTGACGTCGAGATGCTTTATATCGCAAAAAAGAAAGGATACAACATCAAAGAGGTCGGTGTCGAGTGGTACAATTCGCCTCAAAGCAAAGTCAGTCCCGTCAGGAGTTCTTTCAGCATGTTCAAGGACCTTGTAAGGATCAGAAAATTGCACTCATGACCGATAAAAGATCAGAAGTCTTATTGTTAGCTCTTGTCCTTGTTCTCGCGGCGGCCCTGCGGTCATGGGGCATCGGGTTCGGCCTTCCTTATGTACTTCATCAGGACGAGCCCATCATCGTCAATCACGCTCTTGCTTACGGTTCGGGGGACCTTAACCCGCATTTTTTTATAATTCCGCCGTTCGCATCATATCTGGTCTTTGCCTGTTACGCGGTTTACTATTTATTAGGCAATATCTCCGGGATGTTCCCCGGGCCTGAAAATTTCGCCGTGAGCTTTTTCTCCGACCCCACAGCTTTTTATTATATCGCGCGTGTCGTGCTGGGGTTCATACCGTCCGTTTTGAGCGTGTGGCTTGTGTGGATGTTACATAAGAGGCTTTTTGGCGGAAGGGGACCACTTTTTGCCGCGGTTTTGACGGCGGTGTCTTTCTTGGCCGTCGTGAATGCGCATTACGCGTATGTAGACAACATGATGGTGTTCTTTGTCCTTGCCGTGTACCTGGCCATGACAGGGATGATGGCCCGTCCATCCTTGATGCGTTATGTAGTTTGCGGTGCTCTTTTGGGTCTTGCCGTAAGCGTAAAATATAATTCGGCGATACTTGCAGTACCTTTTTTTATTGCCCATGTGGCCGCCAAGTATGACGTCCCAAAGAAAAGATCTATATTTCTGGATAAGTACCTGTGGATGGCTGTTCTTGCGGGTCTTGCCGCGTTCGTTATAACGAACCCCTTCGCTGTGCTGGACTGGCGGGCGTTCCTTTTTGGCGGTCTCGGCAAGATCCGTCATGAGTACATAGGCTGGACGCACCATTTATCATACTCGGTGTCTGAAGGTATCGGCGGGAGTTTTCTTGTCACGGCGTTGGCCGGGTCACTGATTGTCTTTTTCAGGGAAAAGAAGATCAAAGCTCTTTTTTTTCTCTCTTTTCCTGTTGTTTTTTATATACACCTGGTGCTGGGTAGCCAGCAGTTCTCGCGATATGCCCTTCCTCTTATACCTTTTATAGCGATAAGCACATCGTATCTTATATTTGCTTTTCTTGCGCCGGCCGCGAAGAACCGTTTTGTGCGGGCCGTGGTCTATGGTATAGCAGTCATGCTGGCAGTGCCTACAGCCGTTAAATCCATAACGGCCGATATGCTTTTCACTGCGGGCGATACAAGAGCGGTTTCGGCCGAATGGATAGAGAAAAATATACCGCAGGGCACAACGATAGCCGTCGATCATACTGCTTTCAGGCCGTGTATCTTCCAGGCGAGGGAGCAGATCCTGGAGAAACAGGGTCTTATAAACGCCGAAAAAGGATTGGACCGGCTGAAGGACAAAAAAATTGATTATATGTTGAAGGCCGCGGAAAGCAAAAAGGCATATAACGTCTATTTTATGAAAGGTGGAGCACGGTCCGTCCAGTTCTTGTCGGAAGCGCCGAGCATAGATCCCGACATGAAGGCGCTCCGCGATAACGGTATAGAATATGTCGTCGTGAACTATAATGATCGCAGTCCCGTCAAAGAAAGCTTTTTGAAAGCGCTCGCCGAAAAGGCGAGCATTATCAAGACGTTCAGCCCGTACAGGGATAACGCCGTAAGGGCGCCTTATGACGGAACGGACATGACGTTTATGGCGATAGGGACAAAAGAGCTTCTCAGCCGTCGCCTGACGGGGCCGTGCCTCGTCATATACAAGATGAGGAACACGTGAGGACAACCTCGAAAGAAAATACTATATTCATAGTTCTTTTTGTGTGCATGGTCGCCATTATCTTCCGGGACGTTGCGGTGCTTAAATTAACTTTCATAAAAGCCGATTATCTTCAGCAGTTCTTTCCGTGGGCGCATTTTTATTCCGAGAGCATAAAGCATTTCCGACTGCCGTTCTGGATGAGTTCCGTGCAGTGCGGTTTTCCTCTTTTCGCCGAAGGACAGGTAGGGGCTTTATATCCGCTCAATCTGATCTTTTTTATAGCTCTGCCGTTCAAAGCGGCGTATAACTATTCGTTCCTTTTCCATTTCATCCTGACCGGTATCTTTACGTATCGCTATGCCAGAAAGCTGAACGCCGATGTGTGGGGCGGCGCCGTTTCGGCGCTCCTATTATGTTTTGGGAGCGTATACGCGGGCTGTTTTGTGAATATAGCGGCGCTCAAGTCGCTCACGTGGTTCCCCGCCGTACTTCTCGTGTATGAGACCTATCTTGATAAGAAAAATTGGGCGCTCTTGCCGGTCATAGGCCTATTGACGGGTATGCAGTTCCTGTCGGGTGCTTTTCAGATGACGTTTTACGCGGTAATGTTCTATTTTGTTTATTTTTGGTGCAGGGGAGCTCAGGAAGGCCGGGGGCTTATTTATGTCATAAAAGATATGTGCGTGGTCCTCGCCGTCGCTGTCATGGTAGGCCTGCCGCAATTGGCCGCGACATACGATATTTCCCGGCTCTCGAACAGGCCTTTCAGGACGGTGGAATTCGCTCTCTGGGACTCGTTCTCGCCATTTGCTCTCACGGGCAGTTTCCTGCCGTACCTGGGCGCGGTCTTCTCGAAAGGGAACCTCATGTATGTGGGTATAACGGGCCTTTTCTTTGCAGCTTTTTCGTCTTCGGCTCTTTGGCGCGACAAACATATCAAGGCTCTTTTACTTGTTTTTGCTTTTTCGCTATTTCTCGCTCTAGGGGGATACAACCCGTTATATGCTGTTTTAATCAAAGCATTTAAATTCTATACTTTCCGGGCGCCGCTACGGGCTATTTATTTTGGTGTTTTTGCTCTCGCGGTATTGGGTGGCGTGGGTTTCAGCGCGTTTTTCGAGGGCAGGGAAAAGGTATCGGCGGCTCTTTACAAGTCTTTTATGGCCATTCTGGGCGTGATCATAGTTTTGCTTCTCGCGGTAAAGCAGATCTTTGTGTTCTGGGGTCCGGCCATTCTTGAAGCTGCGAAAAAGTATGTTACCGATAACATTTACGGGAAAACCTCGCACCGGTTCAGCCTCGATTTTTATATGAAAAAGACCGAAGGGTTTTACCAGAACATCGTGAACGTCATTTCTTTCTCTGACCCGTACACGATCACCGCCCTTGTTATGATAGCCCTCGCGGCCGTTCTTTTGTCTTTTATTTATTTTTCGCGAGGAATGCCGGCGAGAGTGAAAGCCCTGAAGTACGCGGCCGTTCTTTTTATATGTGCGGAACTTTCCATGCTCAGCGTGATCTCCAAATGGATGCGGCCGGAACTCGCCCCGTTCAACCATGCCCGGCCGGAACAGAAAAAAATATTTGAGGCCCTGAAGTCCGATAAAGGTGTTTTCAGGATAATGCCTTTCGGGCCGCAGGCGGACATACCGTCGTGGCTCAAACCCAGCATGAACGATTATTACGGACTCGAGAGCGTCGCTTTATATTCTCCGCTCGCGAACAGGGATTATTTTCTTTTTATGCAGGACACCGGCGTCGTGGATGATTCCGTCGGCGTCGTGCCACCTGAAAAGGAAGCGCTGTACAATAGGATGGATGACCTGAGATACTTGAACGTCAAATATATAATCTCGACCTCGGAACTGGCGTCGAAATCGCTGGAACATGTCATGACGGAGCGCGGTCTTTACCTGTATAAATTAAAGGACTATTTGCCGAGGGTTTTCTTTGCTAATTCCCTGAAAGGCGGTGCCTTCCCGGCGGCCGGCATCAAGGCCGCGTGCTATGGCCAGGGATCGGCCGAGATCGCCCTGGACAGCAAAGAGGACGGTTATTTTGTTCTTTCGGAGAAATTCTATCCCGGATGGGAAGCCGCTATTGACGGCAAAGAAACTCCCGTCCTGCGTTACATGGACGTCCTGCAGGTGGTGAAAGTCCCGAAAGGGGAACATGATATAATGGTCAGGTACCGGCCGAAAAATATGAATATTTTTCTGGCTATCCAGGCCCTGGCGTATTTATTCGTGGTGGTTGTTTTTATGCGGCGCACGCGGGGAAGGCGTCATTTTTTGTCATCCTGAGCGAAGGATCTCGTAATAGATTCTTCGTCGGGGCGTTGCCCCTCCTCAGAATGACAGCAATGGGGAGAGTTGTTACAGGTAAAACATGAGAAAAAATTTCAATTACATGATAGCTTTAGCGCTGCTTGCGCTTTTTGCGGCGATTACCGTCTCTATTGCGTCGCCCAAAGTGAAGTCCGCCACATGCGACGAACTGGCGCATCATATACCCGTCGGGTTCGTCCTTTTGACGAAGTGTGATTTCCAGATGGACCCTTCACAGCCGCCGCTCCCGAGGTACCTCGTGGCGCTGCCGCTCAAACTTTTTATGGATCTCAAGATGCCGGATGATAAAAGCGAATGGCGGAGAGAAGACCGTTCTCTTTTCGGCAAAGATTTTTTCTACAAGTATAACGATGATCCCGATGCGATACTTTTCGCGTCCAGGCTCGCGATCGTGGCCGTGGGTATATTGTGCGGCATTATTCTATTTATTTGGGCAAGGGCGCTTTACGGGACGAGGGCGGCGCTATTCAGCCTGTTCCTGTACGCTCTATGCCCGAACATTCTCGCGAACACGAGCCTTGCGACCACAGATATGACGGCCGCGTGTTTTATGCTCCTTGCGATCGCCGTGTTCTGGTCTTATGTGTCCAAACCTACAGTGGGAAGAATGTTCCTGGCGGGTATCGCTCTCGGGCTGGCTGAGCTTTCCAAATACACGAACCTTCTTCTTTATCCGCTTTTCTTACTTCTTTTACTTTTTGAGATACCCTGGGCCAAAAAATGGGATGAAAAGAAGGGTATTATCTTAAAGTTCTTAGGCATAGTTCTTGTTTCCATACTGGTCATTTGGGCGGGATACGGTTTCGAGGTCGCGCCCATACTCAAGGATGCGATGAGGGCGGGCGAGAAACTGTCGATGGTCCACAAAATAGCGGGGACAAGGCTGGACCATTTTCTTCTGAATACGCCGGTCCCTCTGGGGGCGCATATCATCGGTGTTCTAGGCGTAATAAGGCACGGACAGGAAGGCCACAGTACCTTTTTTTGTGGGACCTGGTCCGGGCACGGTAACTCATTATATTTCGCGCTGGCCTTTTTGATAAAGACACCGATACCCGCTATTCTTTTCATTTTTACGGGCCTTGTGATGTCGCTGAGAAGTATAGGAAGGAACGAGAGGTTCCTTCTTATCTCGATCGCGCTGTTCTTTGTGACAGCTTCTTTAAGTAAACTCCAGCTGGGGCTTAGGCATATACTGCCTATATATCCTTTGTGTTTTGTACTGGCCGGCAGGGTGGCTGGTCTTTTTGATAAAAAGATAGTTAAAACCATAGCGGTTCTTTGCATAGCATGGTATCTTGTTATAGCCTTTCGCACGTGGCCCGATTATTTGAGCTATTTCAACGAATTCATCGGCGGACCCGCGAACGGGTACAAATATCTCAGGGATTCCAATATAGATTGGGGCGAGGACCTTCCCGCTCTATCGGCTTATTTAAAAAAGAACGGTATAGACAAGGTCAAACTTCTGTATTTCGGGACCGCGGATCCTGCGCATTATGGGATAATTTATGCTCCGCTCAGTTCGGCCGAGATGGAAAAACCGTCCGCGGACATATACGCGATCAGCGTCCATAAGATCGATACCGTGAAATGGGCCAAAGAACAGGAACCGGCGGCAAGGATAGGATATTCGATATATGTTTACGATCTCAGGGAAAGAACAGGGGAGAAAAAATAAATTGAATATAGCGGACCATTACAGTAAACTCTGGCGTTTTAATTTCAACAGGCTGAAAGGCGATAATTACAGGCTGATGAGAGAGTATTTTGCCCAGGTCTTTATTTCGGACATTGAGGAGTTCATGCCGCTTTACGGTAAAAAGGTGCTCGATGTCGGCGGAGCGAGAGGCGAATTCTGCAGGGTCCTTAACAGGGAAAGAAAATGCGCCGCGGTTAATCTTGAGCCGTCGCCGTTCGAATATGGCCGGTACGAGAGCGATTTTCTCTGGCCGGGTACGGTTTTGGGGAGAGCGGAAGCGATCCCATTTAGTGATGATGAGTTCGACCTTGTCATGTGCAGGGGGGCTTTTGAGCATATATATCCCGAAGATCAAAAAAAGGCGCTGAACGAGATGTATAGGGTCACCCAAAAGGGCGGTATCTGTTATATAACCATCCCGCCGTGGTATAATCCCTGGGCGGGGCATGGGCTGAAACCCTTTCATTATCTGCCTTTCAAGGCTGCAAAATTCTGCGCCGAATCGGTTTACGGCAAGAAGATAGAAGCGGGATCATGGAGAGAGAAGAGGCTTTTTCCCGTAACGTTCAGGGCGATGAAGAAGATGGTCACGGCCGCCGGCTTTAAAGTGGTCGGTACGAGGGACATCCATTTCCGGCTTCATTTTCTTACAAGGATACCTCTAATAAGGGAGATCGCGGTCCCGGCGGTAGCGTTCATTTTGAAAAAGATATAGAGCAATAACATGGATAATAAAAAAAATAAGACGATCTTTGCGATAACGGTTTTCGCCGCGGGATTTCTCCTTATTCCCGTGATCAGTTATCTGCGCGCCGTAGCGGGGGACTTCAATTATCCTCCCATGACGAGGTTCGTGAGGTTCCCGGCCCTCGCGATCTTCACTTTTTTATTTTACGGTTATTGGCGGTATCTCAAAGTGCAGGAACTTTCCGGGCCGGCAAAAATAAAACCTGCCGCGGCGGTCGGTATGTTATTTCTCGGTGCCTTTCTCTTGTCCGTCTATCCGATATTTTCCATAGACCTTTACGAGTATATTATCAGGGGCAGGATACTTGCCCTGTATCACGCCAATCCGTATCTCCATCCTCCGGAGGATTTCCAGAACGACATGTATTACCATATCGTGTACTGGAAAACACAGACCATGATCTACGGGCCGGTCTGGGCCTATCTTGTTTCGTCCGTTGTGTGGATAGCCAAGAGCAGTATCTTTCTTACACAGTTCTTCGTGAAATCCTGGATATTCCTTTTTCACCTGGGGATATCTTTCTTCGTTTACAAAATAGCTAAGGAGAGAGGCCTTAAAAGGCCGGACGTCGCCTGCGCCGCGTATCTTCTCAACCCGTTCATCCTTATCATGGCCCTTATGGAAGGGCATATGGACACCGTCATGATATTTTTTCTCGCCGGCTCGGTCTACGCGCTTTACAAAAAAAAGCCGTATATGGCGTTCTTCCTTCTTGCTTTGTCCGCCCTGACGAAATATCTCACGCTGATCTTCGTGCCGTTCTATCTCGTTTATATGTATTTGGACGCGGATAAAAAAAGCCGGTTCGTGAAAGAGGCCCTCGTGTCCCTCGCGGTCATGGCGGTGACGGCCGCAGCGGTCTACGGGCCGCTCTGGGCCGGGCTTTCCACTTTTTCGGCGTTCTCGGTCGTCGGCCTAAGGTTCGATACCAATACGTTCCCGTACATCTATTACCAGGGCATGCGATTCATTGTTCATGACCTTTCGAGGGACATTTTCCGGTATGGTTCCTACGCCATGTTCGCTCTTTCGTGCGCCGTGATATTCGGGTTTTTCGTGAAGGCGAAAAATAAGGAGAGGGCGCTTATCGCGTCAATACTCTCCGTTCTTACGGCGTATATACTTTTCGCTTCTTTCCAGCTCGGCGCGTGGTATCTCTTGTGGATCATACCTTTTATTTTGCTTTCTGAAATACCGGAAAAATATCTTTTGAGCACCCTCATATCCTTCGCGTCACTTATCTCTTTCTGGAAGAGGGTGTCATTTCTTAATATCGCGGCGCTTTCAATATATGCTATCATACTCTTCGTAAGGAGGAAAAATGTACACGCTCCTGGACAGGAATAGATCGACGATACTTGTCAACCTGCCGGTCTATAACGAGGCCGGCAATATCGAGAAACTTCTTCTGAGGATCAAAAGCATCATGGACTTCAGGAAGCTCGATTACAAGGTAATACTCTATGACGACGGCAGTACCGACGACAGCGTTAGTATCATCGGTAAACTTGAAAAAGAAATGCCGATCACCGTCATTAAAGGCGAAAAGAACATGGGCCTGGGTGTCGCGCTCTCGAGGCTGATAAATAAATCCATCGAGATAGGGAAAGACGAGGACATCGCGGTGGTCATGGACTCCGATAACACCCACAACCCCGAATACATATTCAAGATGGTCGAGAGGATACGCGACGGCTTCGATGTCGTGATCGCTTCGCGCTATCAGACAGACAGCAGGCTTGTCGGCGTGAACCTTCACCGCCAGATGATGAGCCACGTGGCGAGTTTTGTTATGAAAACGATGTTTCCCATAAAAGGCGCCAGGGACTATACGTGCGGTTACAGGGCGTACAACATGTACGTGCTCAAACGGGCGAAAAACGTCTACGGCGATAAGTTGATCGAGCAGTCGGGTTTCGCGTGCATGGCGGAGCTCCTGATAAAGCTCATACCTTTCAATGTGCTGGTCACCGAGGTGCCTCTGATACTCCGTTACGACCACAAGATCGGCGGGAGCAAGATGCAGATATTCAAGACCATCATGAACACGCTGAAAATACTTATGAAACTAAAATTCACGAAGGTAAAGATATGACCTCAAGCGGGCAATGGGATGCCGTCTGGAAAAAAGAAAGGTGCGTCTCGGACTATGTCCTCCGGTGGTACGATTATCTTGAGGGGCTGTCGAAAAGTTTCTTGCCGAGTAAGAAAAAAGTCCTCGAGACGGGAAGCGGCTCCGGCGGAGGGATCGCCATATTCGCGAAATACGGCCATGAGGCTTTCGGGCTGGACATTTCCCCGGTCGCTGTTGAAAAGGCGAGCGGGATGTATAAAGACGTGAATTTCACCTGCAAGGACCTCTTCGACATGCCTTATGAAGATAACAGTTTCGATGTCCTTTTTAACTCGGGACTTATCGAGCATTTCGAGTATCCGAGCAACGTGGAAGCCGTTAAAGCCATGAGCCGCGTAGTAAAACCCGGCGGCAAGATCATCATATCGGTGCCTAACAAGCTCTGCCCTTGGTATATGGCCGGTAAGAAACTCCTCATCGCGACGGGGAAGTGGCCTTACGGGTTTGAGGACGATTATTCGCCCGCGCTTTTACGGAGCTGCGTTAAAGAAGTACCGGGCCTAAAACTGGAACGCATGTTCGGTCTCCAGGCGCTTCCCATGCTGGCATTACCCGAATTCGAACTTATACCCCTAAAATACCGCAAGGCTATAGCTTCACTCGAAAAGTTCCTTCCCCTCAAAGAATATTACTCCTACGCCATCGTCGCTGAGTGCGTTAAAGAGCGGTAATTGTTAACGCACTGTGACGGTTAAATTTCTCGGTGTAAAATAATAGTTACGGTTAGTATCTGTAAGCCTGTTCGCCCCATTCCTTCCATGGGACGCTCGATTTTTTCCAGCGAAAAATCTCGCTCGGTGATGTCCTCGCAACCCCCGCTGCTTCACGAAGCAAAGCAGCTGGGGACCAAGCTTGCTTCGGCCATCAACGCCCCTGTCCAGAATGAGGCGAACAGGCTTAGAAATACTAACCAGGTTAGAATGGGCTGGTCAGCTCGCAATAAAAACCAACCAAAACAAAAAGGGAAGGATCTTGGTTGGTTTTAACGTTCAATTCTCGCGTGTGGATAGTTTGGCTGGATTTCATATTGCAAGATAACGGGCAAGTTTCGAGGTGTAAAATTCTTATATAAGCGCGCCCCAGGGTGGAAAAACAACCTTTGCGCCGGCAACCAAGGGCTATATCCATAAAATCTAGACCAAGTGGTACGACCACTAACCGTCTCGATAATTTTACGCCGAGAAACAGGACCGTTATCTTACTATGTAATGAATGCTAATGACTACTAAAGGTTTTTATTGACATATATGGATGAGGGGATATAATAAAGGGCACGGCGAGAGCGTTTTAAGTTTAAGAAATTAATATTAAATGTTATAATAATAGCCCTGTGCAGCACAAAAATAGGGGATATTGATGAAAACGCTGGTCACGGGAGGGGCGGGGTTTATCGGGTCGCATCTTGTCGACCGTCTTCTGGATGACGGCCATGATGTTACCGTGATAGACAATCTCTCCACGGGCAGGATCGACAACATCGCCCACCGTAAAAAAGAGATAAAACTGGTCGAAGCGGACATCAACGACCATAACGCGATCGCGCCTCATTTCAATGGGAAAGACGTCGTTTTCCATCTGGCCGCTTTGGCCGATATCGTCCCTTCTATCGTAAACCCGCGCGCGTATTACACTACCAACGTACTCGGGACCATGTCGGTTCTTGAGGCTGCACGCGCCGCGAAGGTGAAAAAATTCGTATATACGGCGTCCTCGTCCTGTTACGGTATACCCGCCGAAGGGTTCTATCCTACGCCCGAGACGGCGCCCATAAATCCCGAGTATCCTTACGCTCTCACGAAATATCTTGGCGAAGAAACGGTCTTTCACTGGGGCAAGGTGTATGATATGCCGGTTGTGTCGCTCAGGCTTTTCAATGTTTTTGGCCCGCGTTCACGGACGTCCGGGACTTACGGTGCGGTATTCGGCGTTTTTCTCGCCCAGAAACTCAAAGGTAAACCGTTCACTGTCGTGGGCGACGGCAGCCAGGTGCGTGATTTTATTTATGTGACGGACGTGGCCGACGCTTTTGTGACGGCCGCTTTGTCCGGAGTAAGCGGTGAAGTGTTCAACGTTGGGACCGGCAAACCCCAGAGCGTTAATAAACTCGTGTCACTCCTCGACGGCGAAAAAGTGCATATTCCGAAAAGGCCCGGCGAGCCTGACAAAACGTGGGCGGACATAAAAAAGATAAGCGTGAAACTTTCCTGGCGGCCAAAAGTGTCGTTCGAGGAAGGCGTGGGGAAAGTCCTCGATAATATCGATTACTGGAAGGACGCTCCCGTCTGGACGCCCGAGAACATCGGGGAAGCCACAAAGGACTGGTTCCGCTATCTTTCAAAATGATCTTTAACCCGGGAGAAGAGATAAAGACATGGAAAAGATATACAACAAAATAATAGACGTGGAAAAGCTCGGCAAGCTTTGTTCCGGATTGAAGGGGAAAGGCAAGAAAGTGGTCCAATGCCACGGCGTGTTCGATCTTCTGCACCCGGGGCACATCTACCATTTCAAGGCCGCGAAGAAAAAAGGCGACGTCCTTATCGTCACCGTCACGCCGGACGAATACGTGAATAAAGGCCCGGGCCGGCCCATCTTCAACCACAGGCTGAGGGCCGAGTCCATCGCCGCCATCGAGTGCGTGGATTACGTGGCTGTGAACAAGTGGCCGACCGCCGTTGAGGCGATAAAGCTTCTCCGGCCAGACGTGTACGCCAAGGGCAGGGATTATCTCCGCAAAGAGGAAGATATAACCGGCAAGATATACGAGGAAGAAGAGGCTGTTAAATCGATAGGCGGCATGATCCATTTCACGGACGAAGCCACGTTCAGTTCCTCGAACCTTATCAATATGCATTTCAACGTTTTCCCGGACGAAACAAGGGAGTTCCTGACGAAGTTCAGGAAGAAGCATTCCGCCGAATCGGTGATAGGGTATTTCAAAAAGCTCAAGGACATGAAGATACTCGTCATCGGTGACGCCATCATAGACGAATACCATTATTGCGCCGGCATGGGCAAGTCCCAGAAGAACAACATTATCGCCGCGAAATATCTTTACAAGGAAGCGTTCAACGGCGGGTCCCTCGCGGTGGCGAGCCATATCGCGAATTTTTGCGACAACGTTGAACTCGTGACCGTGCTTGGCGGCTCCAACAGCTACGAGGATTTTATCAAGAGCACCATCAATAAGGACATAAAGCTTAAGGTCTTTCACAGGGAGAACGTGCCGACGACCGTCAAACAGCGTTTTCTTGACCCGTCTTTTCTGGGCAAGATGCTCGAAATATGCCATCTTGACGATAACATGATACCCCAGACGCTCGAGGCGAAGATCGACAAGTACCTGAAAGAAAAAGCGGCGTCCTACGACCTCGTGATCGTCGCGGATTTCGGGCACGGCCTCATGACGGAAAAACTCATCAAGACCGTCTGCCGGGAAGCGAAGTTCCTCGCCGTCAACGCGCAGACGAACAGCGCTAATAACGGCTTCAACCTTGTCATAAAATACCCGAGGGCGGACTATATATGCATCGATGAGCCGGAGCTGAGGCTCGCGGTGCATGACAAATATTCCAACCTGGAAGACGCGATCTCCAGGCTAGTCAAGACCGTGGATTGCCCGAACATCATCATCACGCGCGGGCACCGCGGCTCGATGGGATATTCGAAAAAAAGCGGTTTCACGTCGGTGCCTGTCTTCTCAAAAGAGATTGTCGATACGGTGGGAGCGGGGGACGCGTTCCTTTCCCTCACGGCGCCGTTACTTTCCCGCGGCACGCCTTTCGAGGTCGTGAACTTCGTGGGGAATGCGGTGGGGGCCCTTGCCGTTCTTATCGTGGGCAACAGGTCTTTCATCGAACCTGTACCGCTCCATAAATATATAACGACGCTTCTCAAATAAGGGGAATAAGGATGAACGAGCTTTATAATTATTCACAGAACATTTCCGACCTTTTGAAAGGCCTCCAGGTGACCGACTCGAGCGGCAAGATCGTCGACGCCGCCCGGGCTGTGAAAACTTCGGTCAAGGCCATACTGGATTGTGCCGCTTCCCGTGGCAAACTCATATTCATCGGCAACGGCGGGAGCGCTTCCCTGGCCGGGCACCAGGCCGTGGATTTTTGGAAGAACGGCGGTATCAGGGCCGTGAGCTTCAACGAGCCGTCGCTCCTTACCTGCGTGAGCAACGATTACGGGTATGAGCACGTGTTCGGTAAACCCGTCTCCATGTTCGCCGACAAAGGCGATATCCTCGTCGCCATAAGCAGTTCCGGGAAGTCGAAGAACATCGTGAACGCCGCCGCCGAGGCTGCGAAGCTGGGTTGCGAGGTCATCACGATGTCCGGTTTCAGCGGGAACAACCCTTTAAGAAAAATGGGGCATGTGAATTTCTTCGTGGACTCGGATTCGTACGGGTTCGTCGAGATAGCGCACCTTACGATCTGCCACTGCGTGCTGGACACAATCATAAAAAAGAGAAACGCGAAAAAATGAGCCGGGACAAATTCAGGATAGACAGCCATAAACTTATCTATCACGTCTCGCGGGTGAACGACTGGGCCGGCGGGAAGACGGTCTATCCGATTTACATGGAAGTCAGCCCCTCCGGGTCGTGCAACCACAGGTGTACGTACTGCGCGCTTGATTTCATGGAATACAAGCCGCGTTTCCTGAACAAGGAAGTCCTTAAAAAAAGGCTGACGGAGATGGGGAAGCGCGGCGTAAAAAGCATCATGTACGCCGGCGAGGGTGAGCCGTTCCTTCATCCAGACATGGTCGATATTATCCGCCATACGAAGAAGTCCGGCATAGATTCCGCGGTCACCACTAACGGCGTCCTGATGAAAAAAGATATTACAGACAGTATACTCGGTTCCACCGAGTGGATAAAAGTGAGTATCAACGGCGCGACGCAGAAGACATATTCCAAGATACACCGGTCGAAGCCGGAAGACCTAGATCTCGTGATAAAGAACATGTCATACGCCGCCGGCCTCCGCAAAAAGAAAAAATACCGCTGCGCTTTAGGGATGCAGCTTTTGCTCCTTCCGGAGAACCATCATGAAGCGGTGCCTCTGGCGAGGCTTGCGAAAGATATCGGCATGGATTATCTTGTAATAAAACCGTATTCCCAGCATCCGCAGAGCAGGACGAATAAATACAGCACGGTCAAATACGCAGAATACGAACATCTTGCCGATGAGCTTGCGAAAGTCGATTCGGAGGATTTCAATGTTATATTCCGTGCGAGGACGATGAAAAAATGGGACGAAGGGAAGAGGAATTACTGCCGGTGTCTGGCGCTCCCGTTCTGGTCATACATAGACGCGGGCGGGAACGTGTGGGGATGCAGCGTGTATCTCGGCGACAAACGTTTCCTCTACGGGAACATAAACGAGAAGTCCTTTAAAGAGATATGGGAAGGCAAGAAGCGGCGCTCTTCGCTCGAATGGGCCGAGAAGAAGCTCGACGCCTCGTCCTGCAGGGTGAACTGCCGTATGGACGAGATAAACAGGTATCTCTGGGACCTCAGGAACCCGCCGCCGCACGTGAATTTTATTTAACAGGAAGGCCATGCGTAAAAAAAGAACGATGTCATTAAAGCAAAAAGCGGACCACATCAGGAACGATGTCGTCGGCGTGGCCGTGCGCAACAAGGCGGGGCACATAGCGCCGTCGCTCTCCTGTGCGGACATACTGGTTGCGTTATATTACGGCGCCATGTCTTACAAAAGTGAGGACCCGTTATGGGAAGGCCGCGACAGGCTGATCTTCTCCAAGGCCCACGGGTGCTACGCGCTTTACTCTATTCTCGCCGATAAAGGCGTCCTGCCGAAAGAGGAATGGGAGAATTTTTACACTGAAAAAAGTTCGCTCTTGGGATGCATGGAACTCGAGGTCGCGCACGGTCTTGAGGCAGGGTGCGGTTCTCTCGGGCACGGCCTGCCGCTCGCGGTAGGCGCTGCGTTCGGGGCGCGCCTCCAGAAAAAGAAATATCACGTTTTTTGCATCGTCGGAGACGGAGAGACACAGGAAGGGACGACTTGGGAGGCCCTGCAGTTCGCCGTGAAACACAAGGTGGACAATCTGACCATTATCGTCGACATGAACGGGCTCCAGGCCATGGATTTTACGGTGAACGTGCTCGACAGGACCAAAGACGACCTCAAGAAAAGGCTGAAAGGTTTCGGGCTTTCTCCGGTCGTCTGTCCCGGGCACGACGCGGTCAAACTGGAGACCGTGCTTTGCAAGTCGAAGTCCGCGAAGAACGGCGTCCCAAAAGTTATCATTGCCGATACGGTTAAAGGGTTCAGTCTAAAATGCATGGAGAACGTTCCGAAATTCCATTTCAGGATCCCGACCGATAAAGAGCTGGACATGGGGAGGTTCTGTGGCCGTAAATAACTACAGAAGCGACATCGTGAACAACCTAGTGCCGTATTTTCGGAAGGACAAGCGGTACTATCTTCTCGTATGCGACATGGGGTTCAGCGTCATCGATAAACTGAAGGAAGAATTTCCGGGAAGGGTCATCAACTGCGGCATCATGGAGCAGGGGACCGTCGGGATAGCCGCCGGCATGAGCATGAGCGGGCTTATTCCCGTGGTCTATTCGATAGTGAATTTCGTTGTTTACAGGGCCCTCGAGCAGATAAGGAACGACGTCGTTCTCCAGCGTCTCAACGTCAAGATCATCGGGACGGGTGCCAACGATTATTTTAAGTTCCTCGGGCCGTCGCATTGCTCGGGGCAGGACGACATTGCCTTGATGAAACTTATCGGGATGAAAGTGTACGATCCGTACGGCGGAAAGAAGCCGTTCTCTGAGCTTGTCGGTGAATGGATCGAGGACGAAAAACCAGGTTACATAAGGGTGTAAAAATGAAACAAGGACCTTATATCAGTATTGTGATGCCCGCTTTGAACGAAGAGGCTAATATATCACCCGCGATGGAGAGCACGCTTAAAGCGTTCGCGGATAACGGTATTAGCGGCGAGATAGTCGTCATTAACGACGGCTCAACAGACAAGACTGCGTCTATTGTGAAAGAGATGGTCCGAAAGAGACCCGATGAGGTCCGCCTTATCGAGCATGCCACGCCACAGGGCATAGGGGCGTCTTTCTGGGACGGTGTGCTTGCCGCGAAAGGCGAGATCGTATGTATGCTTCCCGGCGACAACGAGAACGAGCCTTCGGAGATACTGCGTTATGTGAAGTTGCTGAACGACGTCGACATGGTGATACCTTTCATCTACAACAGGTGGGTGCGGCCCGCTTTCAGGAACTTGCTGTCGCTCGTTTACAGGCTGATCATAAATTCGACATTCGGCGTTAACCTCAACTATACGAACGGGACGGTGCTGTACAGAAAGTCGATACTTATCGACACGACTTACAGGAGCAAAAGTTTCTTTTTCCAGACGGACATTTTGATAAGGCTGATCAAGAAAGGCTATCTTTTTGCTGAGGTCCCGTACAGGCTTGGACTAAGGGGCTCCGGCAAATCCAAGGCAGTTTCTTTCCCGAGTTTCTGGCGCGTGATAAAAGGGTATATGCGCCTCGTGAGGGACATCTATTTTACTTCCGGCGCGAAAACCGGTGCGGGAAGTTTCAGCAAAGATTCCTCGTCGTTAAAACGTTACAGCGACCAGGTAAAAGAGAAGGCATGAAAGAACAGGGACTCATACTTGACGGGCATAAACTTAACTGGCATCGGGACCGCGTCGAAGCGTGGCTCCGGGGCGAGAGGATAGCGCCCATCACGATAGATTGCTCGCTGACGCGCCGCTGCACTTACAGGTGCGTTTACTGCTACGGGCAGCTGCAGGAGAACGACGAAAAACGGATGACGAAGGACGTCATTTTCAGATTTCTCGACGACGCGGCGGAGATCGGCGTCAAGGCGATAAGTTTCGTGAGCGACGGGGAAAGCACCGCGTCCCCGCACCTTTACGATGCCATTGCGAGGGGAAAGAAGAATGGCCTCGACATGGCGCTCGGCACGAACGGGTTTTTACTGAAGGACGAAAAATTGGAAGAGGTCCTCCCGCATCTCACTTATCTCAGATACAACATCTCTGCGGCCGTGCCTTCGCGTTATGCGGAGATAATGGGGACCGCCGAGAAAAGTTTCCATAAAGTGTATAAAACGATAAAAGAATCCGTGAGGATAAAAAAAGAAAAACGCCTTCCCGTTACCATAGGCCTACAGATGGTGCTTCTGCCGGAGTTTGCGGACCAGATAATGCCGTTCGCCGAATTGGGTAAAGAGCTCGGCGTTGATTACGCGGTCATCAAACACTGCAGCGACGACGAGAAGGGGAGCCTCGGCGTGGATTACTCGAAATATCACGAGATGGTCAACATCCTGAAAGAGGCCGAGGGCCGTTCCGCGGCAGGTTACATGGTGAAGGCCAAATGGTCCAAGATATTGAGCGGCGGCAAGCGCGTGTACTCGAGGTGTTACGGCCCGCCGTTCATCGTGCAGTTCTCCGGCTCGGGCCTTGTCGCGCCTTGCGGAATGTTCTTCAATAAAAAATACAAAAAATACCATATCGGCAACATTGCCGACACTCCTTTCAAGGAGATATGGAAGAGCGACCGTTACTGGGAGGTAATGGACCTTATAGCGTCGGAAAAGTTTGACGCCCGGACGATGTGCGGGTCCCTCTGCCTCCAGCATAAAGTGAACGAATTCCTGTGGGCGATAAAGAACGGCGAGTCGGGACTCGATGGACCTTCGGGCGAGTCGCCGCTCCACAAAAATTTCATTTAACCGATGCCGAAACCTGCAAAATTCATCATAGCGGCCAAATGCGTGCCGGAAGATGAGGCCCTTTCCCATGTCGAGGAAGCGGGCCTTAAAGCCGTGGAGCTTTTCACGAACGCCGAACTTCTCAAGGACATAAAAAAAATAAAAAAAGTGTGTGCGCAACATAAATTGCGCTACGCTTTCCACGCGCCCACCGCGGGGTTCGAGCCGGAAGCCCTGGCGGAACTCGCCGCGGGCATATCGGCCGAGGCCGTTGTTTTCCACAATATTTACTGGGACGATGAATGGGCCAAGATCGCCAAAAAATTCAAGAGTATACCGGCAAAGGTATGTGTCGAGAACACATATAGCGTGCACGAGCCCGTGAAGTTCATGAGGCGTTATGGCATGAGGAGGTGCCTGGACCTCGAGCATCTCCAGCTCGAATGCGCCGGTATTTATAGAGAAGCTTTTAAACCGTTCATCCGCGAGGCGTCGCATATCCACATGACGGGCTATTATCACGGGTCGGAGCTCTGGCACACTCATATCCATTATTCGCCGGAACGCAGTATGGACATGCTGGACCTTCTTGAAGAATCGAATTACAAAGGCTTTGTCGTTTCAGAAGCGCGGCACGAACAGCACACACCGGATGAATTCAGGAACTTGCGGGAATTTTTCGATAAGTGGAAGAATAATGACAGGAAAAAATAATATATCAGGGATGATGATCGCTGTTCTTGCCGTCGCCGCGGGTGTTGGCGTGACGCTTTTCGCGCGATGGGAACCGGGCGGGGAGACCTGGGGGTATTGGTTCTTTGCCCGCGTGTTCGCCGAGACGGGGAAGTTCCCGATAGTCGAAAGAGGGCCGCTTTACTGCCTTTACCTAAACCTTTTCCGATTGATGCATTATCCCGCGTCGCTCATTACAGAATATGTCGTGACATCTTTCATGACGGCCGCCGCGTTCATTTTTTTCTTCAGGAGATATATCGGCCTTTTCGGTTCGGTCCTGGCGTTCCTGCTCTGGCTGCCGTTCCTCCAGTTCGCCGAGCCGCCGGTCCAGAAGCTCGCTCTCGCGTTCAGCTTTTTCGCTTTGATGTCGAGGGGCGATGGGACCTCTAAATTCCGGCTCTCTCTTTCTTACGCCTTTTTAGGCTTGGCGTATCTCGTGCGGGGCACGTATCTTATTTTTATTCTCGTATTCGGCGTGTGGGACTGCATAAGGGCGTTCAGGCAGGGAAAATTCAGGGGCCTGGCGGACTTTTTGCGGCCAAGCATCGTATGCTGGCCGTTGATCATGGTCCTGGCCCTTTTCATGTGGTTCAAGTCCGCCGAAACAAGCCATCCCTGGAACAATATATGGTTCACCAGCACCAACTGGTACCCGGCCGACGGCAAGAAGCAGGGCGATAGCACGTTTATCCATAATTACAACTGGCAGTATATCTTTTACAAATACGGGAGCTTTAAGGACAAAGATTTTTATTTTACCAATAAGGAGCTTTTTAACGGGGCAAAGGACATAGCGGGCGCCGTCCGCGCGAACCCGGGTTTCGTAGCCGAACAGATGACGCGGAACATACGCGCGGCCTTTTATTCCGTCGCGGATTACACGCTCTTCTATAAGATATTTTTCGGGTACTTTATTCCAACGGTACTTTTTGCGCTGGCGGTCCTTTACGGCGCTTTCTGCGCCGCGAGAGGCCGGAAAGACATAGTTGTCTTTATCATCGCCAATGTCCTCGTCCTCGGGACGGCGGTCGTGGCCTTGCCTAAAGGGAGATATTTTGTCCCGCTTATACCGATACTTGTCCTCAGCGCTTATTGGTACGGTGACCGCGCGCGGGAGATATTATCGTCGCGGCGTTTTTCCGCGTCTGTCGCCTTTTTTGCCATACCGCTCGCGCTTGTTATTTTTTCGAACGGTGTGGGTGGATGGAAGACCATGATAAAGAACATTGCCGGTGATATCAAGGCGCGCGACGTAAGGATCATGGAGAGCCGTCCGTATTCCGTTAAGGCGTCCTTTAAAACGCTGGAACCTTTGTTTTCCGACTGCAAAGGGGCGATGTCGCTAGAAGCTACGTTTTACGGAGCTTTTACCGGCATCCCTCTCGACAGGAACTACGATGTCTGGGAGATACCTCCGTTCGGCAAATTGGGGGACGCGGAATATAAAGGCCTCACGCCGGAGCGAGTGGACTGTGTTATCGTTTCCCATGAACTTGCCACAGGAATGGGCGCGGGGATCAACTTCCAGTTGCGTTACGACAATTATATAAAACCTTATATAAAAGAGTTGCAAGATAAAGGTGCTAAAGTATATGATATTAAGGATTTCGGCGAGGTTTTTGCGTTATCATCTGGAAAAAGTACGGGAGAGGCCGGTAAAAAATGATACTTATCAATCCGGGATATGACCGCGAGAAGAAACTGGGAGGGTTCTCAAGATACGTCCCCCTCAGCGTCCCTATTGGAATAGGGTATCTGGCGGCATATCTTATCAAGAACGGCAAGACCGTCAGAATATGGGACGAGGAAGTAGCGCCCCTGACGGAAGAGGCGCTTGATAACGAGGTGAAAGGCCTCGTAGAACCCATCATATTCGGTGTTTCGTGCCTTACCGCCGGCATCATGCGCGGCCATGCGCTTGCCGCCATGATAAAAAGAAAATATCCCGATAGCGTAGTGGTCTTCGGCAATATGCACCCGACCGTCCTTCCCGATGAGGTCCTGAAAGACAGGAACGTGGATATCGTCGTGAGGGGCGAGGGGGAAGAGATATCTGACGCTTTATACGAAAAGATAAAAAGCGGAAAACCCTATACCGATATTAAAGGTATCTCGTACCGTGGTCCCGGCGAGGTCATACATAACGAGAACGCGCCTCTCCCGGACCTTGTCAATGTCCCGGCGTTCCCGTACCATTTGTTTGCGAAACACTCGCAAAGATACGAACTGGGTTTTATCGCGAGCTCCAGGGGCTGCCCGTATAACTGTATTTTCTGCAGCCAACGCAGCATATCCGGCAGGAAATACAGGTTCTTCCCGTCGGAACTTGTCATCGAGCAGATAGACGAGCTTATCAATAAATACAACCGTACTTTCATAACGTTCGTGGACGATTCTTTCCTCGTCAATAAGGAAAGGGTCATGAAGCTCTGCGACATGATAAGGGAGAGAGGTTTTCATAAAAGGGCGATATTCGACTGCCAGGCGCGCGGCGATACGGTCGACGACAATATCCTTAAAACGTTGAGGGAGTCGGGCTTTAGGACGATACATTTCGGCATCGAGACGGCCTCCGAAAGGCTGATGAAAATGATAGATAAAAGAGAGACGGTCGAGGACGTGAAAGCCGGCATAAACCTTTCCCGGAAGCACGGTTTCCAGGTCTCCGGCACCTTCATACTCGGGCTTCCCACGGAAACGGCCGAGGAGCGGAAGGCCGCTTACGCCCTCGCGAAAGAACTTTCGCTCGATTACGTGAGGTTCAATAACGCGACGCCTTACCCGGGGACGAAACTATACGAGATAGCGACGGCCGAGAAGAGGCTCAACGCCGGCAAGAACTATGAGAACCTCAACGCCTGCGGATCGCTCGTCGAATCACCTTTCAAAAGGAGCGACCTCGCGTACGTGCCGCTTACCGCCACAGAGGACGAGCTCAGGCACGACATACTCAAGTTCAACCTCTACTATTCTTTCCGTCCGGCGAGCGTGCTTAAAGTCCTCAAGGAAAAAGTCGGGCCCGCGGGGTGGCTGGCCCTTCCCGAAAAGTGGTATTTTAAGCCGGCTGAATGGGCGTACCTTACGAAATTCGGTTTCCGTATAATGTGTTCCTTTGCCAAAGTGTTCTGGTACGACGCTAAATCCATCTTCAAAAAATAAGGGGCGGTATGAGGGTTCTCTTTTACGGCCTGGGTATTTTCGGTATCTCCGTTCTGGCGCACCTTATCATCTGGCGTGTGCGTCCGCCGCGCCGCGGTATCAATACGCTTCTTAGGATATTTTTCGGTTCTCTCATCGGGGTCCTTTCAGGTTTAGCGGTATTGTCGTTCACATGTCCATGTGTGAGAGAGGTCCTGCCGAAAAACCTGCCGGAATATTTACAGATCGCCCTTTTTGTTGTTTCGCTCGCTTTCTCTTACGTGATCACTTATACGGCCGTCGAGGCCCAGAGCCCGTCGATAGATATGGTGATGAAGATCGCCGCCGCCGGTCCGGCCGGCCTTCCAGCCGGGGAATTCGATGAACTGGCCGCGGATGAAGTGCTCGTGATACCCCGGGTAACAGACCTCCTGAACGACGGTATGATATACGATGAAGACGGCAAGTACCGTTTGACCGGGAACGGGTCTATGTTCGTGAAGGTCTTTATTTTGTACCGCAAATTATTGAAACTCCCGAAAGGCGGATGAACCGCGTATGGCAGCTGAATATTTACAGGTTTTAGCTCCTGTGATCGGCCTCGCGGTCAACGTGTTCCTGCAGGTCGCCGTTTTCAGGATGTCCGGGAGCTCGGGATTATTGAAATCGGTGGTCCTGGCGTTTGCGGCGGGTTTTTTTGCGACATCTTCAATAGGTATTGCCGCGCTTTCCGCGTGCCGGCTTGCCCCGGCGGACTTTCTGGCGCTTTCGCTTGCCCAGATCATCACTTATTCCGCCCTCGGGTACTCATATTTCCATTTTATCAACCTCGGAGAGACGGCGCGGAGGGTAAGGATACTCACCGAGGTCCATAACGCGCCTGGCGGGCTTTCCATGGGTGAGATCACCCGGCGTTACAGCGCCAAAGATATGATCGACATAAGGATAATGAGGCTTCTTAAGAGCGGCCAGGTTATTTACAAAAACGGCGTTTACACGATCGGGAGCCCGGTGCTTCTTGTCATGTCGAAAGCCGTTACCATGATGAGGCGCGTGATATTCGGCAAGAGGGCCAATGGTTGACGCGTTAAAAAGATATAAGATACCGCTTGTGATCGTCGTAACGGCATTTTTGTGCTGGGCGAGGATGCTTGTCCTTAAAGGCATCTGGTGGGACGATTGGGCGTGGGTATGGCATTATGTTTCGTCGGGGGACCTCGCCGGGTTTTTAGGGCCCTTTAAAAGCCTGCGCCATGAGCCGGACGGTTATATACTGTTCCTGAATTTCAGGCTCCTTAATATCTTTCATTTTTCCGCGACGAACATCTGGAACGTGTCTAAGTTCGTTCTTTTCGCGGTGAACCCGCTTCTTGTGTATTTCATCGCGAGAAGGGTCCTGAAAGAGGGTTCGATACTGCCGGCTGCGATAGCCGTCATTTACGCGGCGTCGCCGGTAGTGAATAACCTCTGCCTTGTGGAGTACGTGCGGCGTTTATACCTTTTCTTTTTCCTTTTATCGATACTTTTTTCCGTAAAGTCCGTGGATAAAAAAGGGTTTAAGTCTCTTTATTATATCCCGGCGGTCTTTTTCGGGGTCCTGTCGATGGCGGGGCTCGAAAGTTTCGTGTTCTTTGATGCGGCAAGGCCGGTTCTGGTCTTTTATGTGCTGTTCGCGGCCTTCGGCGAAAAGCCTTCCCGCGCGTTCCCGAAAGCCGTCATCCACTGGGTGCCGTTCGTCTTGGCGGGGTCCATGATACTCCTTAACAGGACAGGGTTTTTCGAGCCGCGGACGGGGATGTACGCGGACGCCTATCAGCTGAAGTCGGTGGCCTCTTTCGGCCAGTGCGTAGCGGCCTTTGTATATTTGTTCGCCGGGCAGATGGGATATTTTTTTAAGAGTATATTTTTACACGCGGGAAAATATCTTTTTGTGATACTCGAAGCCGCGATCGCCGTGATGCTTATGTTTGCGATCCTTTTGAAGCAAGGAGAAAGGATAAAGGATAAAGAAGAAGGGAATGAGGCCATGCCGGTCGCTCTTTTCGGGATCTTTCTCATGGTTATCGGTCTATTCCCGTATCTTATGGTCAGGGGGGCGCCGTCATTCGGCGTGGCGTCAAGGCACGCTCTTCTTGCGAGCGTAGGTGTCTCCGTTTTTATACCGTCGTTCCTCGCAGCGCTTTATTATAAAGGACTTGTGAGGAAGACTTTTTTTTACGCGCTGCTTGGGTGCGTGCTTTTTACCGGCGTCTTCCAGTGCAACGCCGCGGCCATCGCTTACAGGAACGACTGGCGCGAGCAGATGTCTTTTTGGCGGAAATTCACCGAAATGGTGCCTGATGTGAAAGAAAAGACTTTCCTCGCGATCGATATGCCGAGAGAAGAATGGGCGTACCTCGGGCCGTGGAAAGGCTCGTTCGAGTTCGCCGCCCCGTTAAATCTTATTTACGCGAAGTCCGGTAAGAAAGCCGAAGTGGACAACCGTTTCGCGGCATCTGCCGAAGAATTGGCCAACAAGACGTTGGAATGGTCTTCCGCCAAAACAAAGGACAAAGAAGAGGTCACGTTCATGTCCTTCAAAGGCCCTCAGACCTTTTACCCAAAAAACCTCATGACCGTCTCATATTATGACGGTAATATGCGCCTTGGTAAGAATGACAGGGTCGAAGCAAAAAAGAGCGGTACGGTTTTTCCGTTAAGGTGGGTGGCGGGGGTTTTGGAAAAATAGGGGGTGGTGCGGAGCACGAGGGGTCCTGCCGCTCGGGTCCCTGCGCGTTTCCGCGTTTCACTTGTGCAATGCTCGGGACCACTCGCGTTACCCCTTCGTGGCTCCTATCGGGTGTTATGTGGATTTGGTTTGATCGGGGCAGGCGGCTTTGGGGACCAAGCTTGTGCCTCGCTTTTTGTTCGGCATCCTGAGCGAAGCGAAGGGCTCGCCGTCAAATGCCCCTCCCTCCAGGAACACCCCCAAGCCGGAGATGCCTGCGGGGTGAATGTGCAGGGGGAAAAAGGGGATACAGGTTACCGATTAACACGGCAGACAGTGCAAATTAGTGTATATGAGGAGTAAAGTCGAAATGAAAAGAATATTAGCAGGGTTTCCTTTTCTGGTAATGCTGTTGATGACAGATACCGCAAAAGGGGCAACAGATACGATTAAAGGCGTGTCAGATGTGGCCAAAATAAATTTCGTTTTTGATTACAACTCGTTTTTTTCGGCCATAATCGGTGGTGCGCTTACGATTGTAGCTACGTGTATTACGCTGCATTATGAGAATAAAAAAAGCATAAAAGTAAAAAAATCTCAGGAACGAGAGTTGCGTGGTAAATTTTTTATGGAATTGAACTATAACAAAAGAAAAGTAATTTATACTATAGAAAATAACATTAGATTAACTTATCTCGATAACTTGCACTGGAAGAATTTCATATTTTCAGAAGCTTCGAATATTTTAATCAATGATAGAGAATTAGTTGAGGAATTGGCGACACTAGATTCTATGGTAGATCATGCTAATGAGTTAATTCAATTAATTAAAGAATCCGAAGCTGCAATAATATGCAATACGGGGCACAATGGGACTATTGGCAATACTACTAAAAAATTATATACAGCGCAACATGATTATGCCAAGGATTTTTTGAAACCCCAAATGGACAAAGTAATTCCTAAGCTAGAGAAATTATTCAAACGAGTGAATTCGGAATAGGGACAATGTGAAGTATTTGAAACCTTGTATCATCTGTGTTAAATTTTGTTCTTGGGAAGGGTGTTGATTGTTGATTAAAACTGCAAACGCAAAGGTTGATAAAGATGAAATATGAATTGAGGATATTTGCGATTGGAATGAATCCAAATGATAGAATTATCATTTCAGAAGATGAGTTTAATTTGTTGAAGGAATCCAGGAAAATATTGGCTGCTGGCTTGGCTATTGAAGAGAAATATGAGGTTTTGTTGACAAACTATGAGGATTTCGAGAAAGAAATATTAAGTTCAGCGCTTGAATCTGAGTTGAAACGTCCCAAAGATTATTCTGATTTTAGACCTTTAACAGTAAGATGCAATATAAGAATAATTAACCTAGTAACCGCTTGTCGACTATATATCGACCATATAATGCAACATATCCATGATATTATTCCAGCAGAAGAGGAAGGCATGAATTTAATTAAGCAATTTTGTTCGGAAAAATATGATAACAATATTGAATATCAATTTATGGAAAAATTAAGAAATTACGTCCAGCACAATTCGTTTCCTGTCAACAGTACTTCTGTCGAAAGTTGGGTGGTAAAAAATGATAACTCTGGTAGTGAAATAGCCAGTACGATTGAGCTAATCTGCGATAAAAAGGTGCTTGAGGATAGTGATTTTAGCAGAGCCGTTCTGGCTAGATTGGAGGACCAAATTTTTTTAAAGCAGATGATAAGAAAATACATAGAGTGCTTAAGTGAAGTTCAAGGTAAGGTGCGAAGTATTGTATCTGAAAGATTGTTAGGGGCCCGAGAAACGATTAATGGATACATAAATCATTTTAAAAATGAAATTGATAACAATACTAATGGGCTGTATGCTCTTGCATATGATGATAATGGGCAAAGACAAGATAAGATACCGATTTTATTAAATTGGGATGATCTGCGAATTTCTTTGGAACAAAGAAATAGAGTTCTAATTAACATATCAAAATGTTATGTTACGGGTGAGTCGAGAAAAAAGTAAAGAAGTTAAGGAAATTAATGTAGATTAGAAGTGTGCGGTTTTTTGAAAAAAATCTTGCACCATTTATGAACCTTGCACCGTTTGCCGTTTTAGCTTCGGTATTAACTGGTAAAAGCTTTGCACCGTCTGCAGTTTTAATCTCGCAAGTGTACACCGTTTTAAGGGTGAACCTGCCCCTTAAGCCATATCCAACTCTGATTAATAAGTCGCAAAAATGGTGATACCCACTCGATATATTTCCCATGCCCCGCGAAGTAGGCATTCCGTGGGTGGCAGATATGTCATTCGAGCACGATTTTTCGCGCGCAGAATGATATATCTGCCAGGACCCACGGGCGTCAGCAAAATCCGCGCACCGCACAAGCTTGGCGCGGAGGAGCGCAGGATGATACCCCTGACAGGACCCCCGCATTTGCAATGATAGCTCTGAATTCCCGATTAGAGCCTTCGGGAATGACGAGGTTGCTTCGTCGCTTCGCTCCTCGCAATGACGGACTTAATGTCTGACAATCAATGACCATTATTGACCATCAAAAGAACCAATTGACAATTCCCGCCGAAATTGGTAAAGTATATCCCAAAAGTCAGGCAATAATAATATAATATTATTAGATATTCCTAATATCAGTTCCACATTCTAACCAAAAGGACACGGACATGGAAATCCAGGAGAACGCCGTCTACACGAGGGAGGAGTGCCAGGAACTCCTCAAGGTCAGCCAGAGCACCGTTATGAGGCTCATCAAAAAGGGCATCATACGGTCCGCGAAGGTCGGCAAGCAGTACCGGATCATGGGCAAGGAGCTCATCAGGGTGGTCTCGCCCGAACTGGAAGACAAGGTGGGGAAGATATACAACAAGGGCAGGCATTGGCTTCATAAGGGTATAGACGAATAAGACGGTTCCGAAAAAACAACCTTAAGGAGTGTCCGATGCGTTTAAAAGGCAAAAATGTTCTTGTTACGGGGTCCGACGGTTTTATAGGTTCTCATCTTGTAGAGGGCCTTTTGGATGAAGGCTGTAAGGTGAGGGCCTTTGTGTATTACAATTCTTTCAATTCTCTCGGCTGGCTCGATTCTTTCCCGGCCGAAAAACTCAAAAAAATAGATATTTTCAGCGGCGACGTGCGCGACTCAAACGGTGTGAGAAAAGCGATGGAAGGGATCGATATCGTGTTCCATCTCGCCGCGCTTATCGGTATACCGTTCTCCTATCATTCTCCCGATTCTTACGTCGACACAAATATAAAAGGGACGCTTAACGTCCTTCAGGCGGCCCGGTCTTCCGGCGCCGAAAAAGTGCTTGTCACATCCACTTCCGAGGTTTACGGTACGGCCAAATACACGCCCATAGACGAATCGCACCCGTTCCAGGGCCAGTCGCCGTATAGCGCGACGAAGATAGCCGCGGACAGGATAGCGGAATCTTTTTACCGCTCGTTCGATATGCCGGTCGCGATAGTCCGGCCTTTCAATACTTACGGTCCCAGGCAGTCAGCGAGGGCCATCATCCCGACAGTTATCACACAGTTACTTTCCGGCAAAGAAGAGATAAAGATAGGCTCCGCGCATCCCACGCGCGATTTTGTTTACGTCAAGGACACGGTGTCGGGTTTCATCGAGATTGCCAGGTCCGACAAGACGATAGGCGAAGAGATAAATATCGCGACCGGAAAGGAGACGTCGATAGGCGAGCTTACCGAGAAGATCAAGGGTCTCATCAATCCGCGCGCCCGGATAATAAAAGACAAGACGAGGATAAGACCCAAGGCAAGCGAGGTCGAGAGGCTTTTGGGGGATAGCGGTAAGATAAAGAAGCTCACGGATTGGAAAGCGCGTTATTCGCTCGATAAAGGCCTGGATGAGACGATAAAGTGGTTCAGGGACGGCGGCAGGCTCAACCTGTATAAACCGGATGTCTATAATGTCTAAAATATCCAAAAAAATATTTCTCGATGCCCCGGAAATAGGCGTGCCCGAAAAAAAATTCGTCAATGAGGCGCTCGATACGGGTTATGTTTCGACCGTAGGGCCTTTTGTCCCGAGGTTCGAGGAAGAGTTCGCCGGTTACGTGAGAACGGGAAAGGCCGTTTCGACACAGAGCGGCACCGCCGCGATCCATATGGCGCTCTATGAGCTTGGCATATCGAAAGGCGACGAGGTGATAGTGCCGGCCCTCACGTTCGTCGCGACGGTGAACCCGGTTATTTACGTGGGCGCGAAACCGGTCTTCGCCGATGTGGACGCGGGAACGTGGAACATCGATCCGGACGATATCGAGAAAAAAATTACCAAACGGACGAAAGCGATAATACCGGTACATCTTTACGGCAACCCCTGCGATATGGCGGGGATAATGCGTATCGCCAGAAAACACCGCCTTCATGTGATCGAGGACGCGACAGAGAGCCTCGGCGCCACACACGCTTCGGGATACACTGGGACGCACGGCGACATGGGATGTTTCAGTTTCAATGGGAATAAGACCATCACCACCGGCGGCGGCGGTATGGTTGTGAGCAGGGACCCTGCAAGGATTGACCATATAAAATTCCTCGTTAACCAGGCGAGGGATGAATCGCGAGGGTATTATCACCCGGAAGTCGGGTTCAATTACCGCATGACAAATATCGAGGCGGCTCTGGGCCTCGCGCAGATGAGGAGCCTCAAGGCTTTCGTACGGAAACAAAAGGATCTCAACGGGATATACAGGGAAGAGCTCAGAGGTGTGGACATTCTGCGTTTCCAGGAGGAATATAATGGCGCGAAAAGCTCGTGGTGGATGTCGTGCGTGCTTGTCGAGGGAAAGACCGATATAGAAAAATTGCGGATGGAATTAAAAGGAAAAGGCGTGCCGACGAGAAGGGTGTTCATGCCGGTCGTCGAGTTCCCGCCTTATAAAGCGGCGAAAAGATCGAATTATAAGAATTCCTATCATATTTATGAAAGAGGCCTGTGCCTGCCGAGCTCGACGCTCAACTCGGAGGAAGACATACGCTATGTTGCGAGGACTTTAAAAGACACCCTTTCGCGGCGGGGTGCATGATGTCGGTGAAAAAAGAGACAATGTTCACAAAAAAATGGAATAGCTTGCTGGATCTTTTCGGTGAAGATAAGAGAGATATTTATTTTACCGAAAGCTATGCCGCGCTTTATGAGGACGAAAGTAGTAAGGCGGAGTGTTTCGTTTATAAGGAAGGCGATAACGTCCTTATTTTTCCGTATATAAAAAGAGAAATAGCACTTCTCAGTGGCTATTACGATTTCGAGACGCCTTACGGGTACGGCGGGCCCATAGCGAATACCGATGACGTGGCTTTTATAGAGCGGGCCTTTGACGCATTTTCTTCCGCCGCGGGAGAGAATAAAATGGTCGCCGGTCTTATCAGGTTCCATCCTTTACTGGATAACCAGGCGCCTTTCAAGGTGAAGAGCGGCGTCGTTTTCGACAGGAAGACGGTTGCCATGGATCTTACCCCGGAAGCGGAGAAGATATGGGAGGAACAGATACATTCCAAACACAGGAATTCGATAAGGAAAGCCGAAAAGGCCGGGCTTCTCTTCACGGTCGATACGGATCTTTCTTGTATGGATATTTTTATGAATATGTACAAGGAGACCATGGAAAGGCTGGAAGTGCCGTCCTTCTATTATTTCAGCAGGGGATATTTCGAGGGGATGAAGGCGCTGAAGGGGGACGCCTTTTTCGGGATAGTGTCCCTTGGGAATAAACCGATAGCGGGAGGATTATTTTTTAAGCACGGGATATTTGGGCACTACCATCTGGCGGGAAGCCTGGACGAATACAAGGAATACACGCCGAATAATTTTCTTCTTTATAACACGGCTCTTTACCTTAAAAGCAAGGGAGTGAAGTTGTTCCACCTGGGCGGAGGCAGCGACACGGACCCGGACAATAAGTTGTACAAATTCAAAAGAAGGTTCTCGGACAACGAACGGTCTTTCCATATTGGCAAGATCGTTCTTAACGAGAGCGTATACAAAAAAGTATGCGATATCTGGGAAGAGAAGTTCCCGGAGAAGAAAAATAAATATAAGAACTTTCTTTTAAAGTATTCGTACTAAAAAGGGGCGCGCGATGAGTTGGGATAGTACGTGGGAAACAGTGTTCCGCGAAAAAGAGATGGGGAAATATCCCGCGGAAAGCCTGATCCGTTTTATAGCGAGGAATTTTTACGGCAAGGACAGGAAAACGATAAAGATACTCGAGATCGGCTGTGGCGGCGGGGCCAATGTGTGGTACATGGCGAAAGAAGGTTTCGACGTCTACGGTATAGACGGCAGCGAAACAGCCGTCAAGAGGGCTTTTTCGAGGGTGAAAGACGAGGGCCTCTCGGCGGACCTTAAGACCGGCGACGCGGAAAAACTTCCGTACAAAGACGGTTATTTTGACGCCGTTATAGATGTCGAATGCCTGTATTCCAACCCGGGGAAAGGCGCCGAAAAAATACTTGCCGAAGTGAAACGGGTCCTTAAGAAAGGCGGGCTTTTCTACAGCAGGACGTTCGCGGACGGTATGTATACCGGGAGTTCCCGCGAAGAGCTCGGCAAGCTCGAATATAGAGGGATATCCGACGGGCCTCTGGCCGGAAAAGGTTTTGTGCGCCTCATCGATAGAAAAGGTATAGATAAACTTTACGGCGGGGCATTCGACGTCGTTTCCGTCGATAAACTGGAATATACGGATAGTAACGGAAAAATAAAAATAAGCGAATGGATCATAATCTCGAGGAACGGGGACTAATATGGGAAAGGTCTTTATCATAGCTGAAGCCGGGATAAACCATAACGGTAGTCTTGCTACGGCGAAAAAGATGGTCGATGCCGCCGCGCGCGCCGGCGTAGATGCGGTGAAGTTCCAGACTTTCAAGGCCGAGAGCGTGATAAGCGTTTTCGCGCCGAAAGCGGAATACCAGAAAAAAACGACCGGGAAAAGCGGCTCACAGCTTGAGATGGCGAAAAAACTGGAGCTGGCCCCCGCGGCTTTCAAGGCGCTCATGGGACTCTGTCGGAAAAAGAACATAACCTTTTTGTCCACGCCGTTCGATCTTGAAAGCGTGGACCTCCTGAGTAGCCTCGGGCTTGGCGTCATTAAGATACCTTCGGGTGAGATAACGAACCTCCCTTACCTGAGGAAAATAGGCGGCCTTAGGAAAAAAATAATAATGTCGACAGGGATGTCCGATCTCGGCGAGATAAAAAAAGCAATGGAAGTTCTTGTAAAAGCGGGGACGCCCAAAAAGAACATTACTATACTGCACTGCAATACGGAATACCCGACCCCCATGAAGGATGTGAACCTGCGCGCGATGCTCGCTATAAAAAAGGCTTTCGGGGTGGACGTGGGATATTCGGACCATACGCCCGGCATTGAGGTGCCCGTGGTCGCGGCCGCTTTAGGAGCTTCCGTGATCGAGAAACATTTTACGCTGGATAGGAAGATGAAAGGTCCTGATCACGGCTCGTCGCTTGAACCCCATGAGCTTAAAGCCATGGTTGAGGCCGTCAGGAACGCGGAGAAAGCGCTCGGTGACGGGATCAAAAGGCCATCGCCATCAGAACTCCGCAATAAGCCGATAGCGAGGAAAAGCATAGTCGCATCGAGGCGCGTCAGAAAAGGCGAAAGGTTTTCGGAAAAGAACATTACTACAAAAAGGCCGGGGACGGGCATAAGCCCGATGAAATGGGACGATGTGATCGGCCGGCAGGCAAAAAGGGATTTTAACCGGGACGAGGTGATAGAGTTATGAGGAAAAAAATATGCGTTGTCACGGGATCAAGGGCGGAATACGGACTTTTGCAAAGCACGCTCAAAGAAATAAAGGCGTCCAAACATCTTGAGCTTTTGCTGGTGGTCACGGGGATGCACCTCTCCCCCGAATTTGGCAATACGGTGGACGAGATCACGAAAGACGGCTTTGAGATAGCCGATCGCGTTGAGATGCTGGTGTCGTCGGACACTTCCGTGGGGACGGCGAAATCTATCGGCCTCGGCGTCACGGGTTTTGCCGATTCGTTCAGAAGGTTAAGACCGGACATCGTGCTTCTTCTCGGCGACAGGTACGAGATATTTGCCGCGGTCACGGCGGCGATGGCGATGAACATACCTGTAGCGCATATTTCGGGCGGGGACATCACGGAAGGCGTCATAGACAACGAGATGAGGCACGCGATCACCAAGATGGCCCATGTGCATTTTGTGGCAATGGACATGCATGCCCGGAGATTGGCGCAGATGGGCGAGGAGAAATGGAGGGTCCATGTTGTCGGTGAACCGTGCATCGACGGTATAAAAGGCCTTAAAAGAATGCCCAAAACAGAGCTTGAGAAGACACTGGGGACAAAACTCGGGTCACCGACCGTACTTGTCACGTTCCATCCAGTGACTCTGCGGCCAGGCGAGACGACCGCTACGATAAAGAACCTGCTCGGAGCGCTGGGCAAGATCGATGCCAAAATAATATTTACGTATCCTAACGCGGACGCCGGCGGCCGCGGGATAATTTCAGAGATCGCTTCTTTCAGGAAGGAACATCCCGGCGCTGTGGCGTTTAAGTCGCTGGGGAGCCACGTGTACCTCAACCTCCTCGCGAACGCGGACCTTATCGTCGGGAACTCATCGAGCGCGATAGTGGAGGCGCCGAGTTTCTATCTTCCCGCGGTCAATATCGGCGACAGGCAGAAGGGCAGGGTCATACCGCGGAACGTGGTCTCCGCTTCCGGGGACGAAAGCTCTATCCGTAAAGCGATCAATAAAGCGTTAAGCCCGGATTTCAGGAAAAAAATTTCGGGCATGAAGAACCCGTACGGGAACGGCGGCGCGGCCAAGAAGATAGTCTCCGTGCTTACGGGACTCAAAACAGGATCCATGCTGTTGAGCAAAAAATTCGTCGAAATATGAATATGAAGAAAGATATCAAAAAGATAATGTTCATAAACCCGCCCGTCACGCGGCCGCGGGATTTTTCCGCGAAAGTGGTGAGGGTGAGCCCGTTCCTGCCGCTCGGCATAGCGTATCTCGCCGCGAGTATCGAAAAGGAAGGCGGATATGAACTCGCTATCGTCGACGCGCTCATAGAAGGGGACATAAACGCGGGGGCCGAGATGAACGGCGGGGAGATGATAAGGTATGGTCTCAAGGACGAAGAAATAAAGGCGCGCATAAAAAAATTCGTCCCGGACGTGGTTGGAGTATCGTGCCTGTTTTCGGCCGTCCAGGGTGACATGGCCAATATCGCTAAACTTGCGAAAGAGGTCGATCCCGGCATTGTCACCATTGCGGGCGGCGCGCACGCCGGCGGTATGGCGATAGACATACTTAAAATGTACCCGGAGATAGATATCATAGTTATCGGCGAGGGGGAGGTAACGTCCATCGAGCTCTTTAAAAAGCTCAAAAAAGGCGAGAGCCTTTCTTCGCTGGACGGTATCGCCTACCGCGATGGCGGTGAAATAAAGTACCTCCCCAAAACGACGTATATCGAGGACCTTGACTCGCTGCCTTTCCCGGCGAGGCACCTTTTCCCGATGGAAAAATATTTCAGTTCCGGTACGGCGCACGCCAGCGCCAAGAACAAGCCGTTCACCCAGATGATCACGTCGAGAGGTTGTCCCTTTAAATGCGCTTTCTGCGCGCTTGGCAACCACTGGGGTGCCGACCAGAGGATGCGCAGCGCCGGGAACGTGCTCGACGAGATAGAACACCTTATCAAGACATACGGCATCAAAGAGATACATTTCGAGGATGATAATCTCACCTCAGACAAGAAAAGGGCGATGGAAATATTCGACGGCATGATAGAGCGCAAATTCAATTTAACCTGGAATGTCCCGACCGGAATGGCGGTCAGCACGCTCCTTGACGAGGACCTTCTTGTTAAAATGAAGGCGTCGGGATGTTATTCGATATCGCTCGCCATCGAGAACGGTAACCAGAGCGTGCTTTCGAAATTGATGAATAAGCCGGTTAATCTCAAGGTCGTTCCGGGGCTTGTCCAAAAGATCAGGAAGATAGGGATGGACGTGAAGGGGTTCTTCATTATCGGTTATCCCGACGAGACGAAAGAGACGATACGGGAAACGGTAGAGTTTGCCAAAAATCTTGAGCTCGACTGGGCGTATTTTTTTATCGCGTCGCCGCTCCCCAACACCAGGATGTACAAGACCTGCATCGAGAAAGGTTACATGAAGGAAGGGGACTTCGACCCGTTCATCAGTTTCCGTAAAAGCGTCATCAGGACGCCCGAATTCACCCCGGAATATCTCGAAGAGGTGCGCGAGGAAGCCATAGTGAACGTGAATTTCCGGAACAACCCGAACCTTCTCAAGTATGACATAGACAAGGCGATCGGGAGTTTCAAAGAGGTCGTGAACTTTTATCCGCATTTCGATTTCGCGAATTTTTATCTCGGCGAGGCGTACCTGAAAAAAGGCGACAGGAAGAACGCCGTCGCTTCGTATAAGAACACTTTGGCCGCGAACCCGTCGCATAAAGAAGCGAAAGAAAGGCTCGCGTCGCTGAAAGCGGCATAGACGGTATAAGGAGAGGGACATGAGAGGGAACGAACTGCATATACGCGAGACGGAATCTATAAAGGACGCGCTCAAGAAACTGGACAGGACCGCGGAAAAGGTCCTTCTCGTGGTCGATAGCTCGGGCAGGCTCCTCGGCGCGATATCCGACGGGGATGTGAGGCGTTATATACTGAGCGGGAGGAGCCTCGAAGGCGACATCGCCGGTATCTACAATAAAAAACCGCTGTATCTCAGGAAGGACGACTTTACTCTTGAACAAGCCAGAAAGACGCTCCTCAAGAACAAAGTGGAGCTTGTCCCCATCGTCGACGGGAAAGATAAAGTGGTCGATTTTATTACCTGGAGCCAGGCCTTTTCGGAGAACGGCATCAAAAAAATAGCCGTTAAACCCAGAAAGCTGGACGTGCCGGTGGTCATAATGGCGGGCGGCAGGGGGACGAGGCTCGAGCCTTTCAGCAAGATCCTGCCCAAACCGCTCGTTCCGGTGGGCGATAAGCCGATAATCGAGCTCATAATCGATAATTTTCGCGGCTGCGGGATCAGGGAATATTTCATAGTGCTCAATTATAAAGGCGACATGGTGAGGTCGTATCTGGACAACGTCGAGGACAAGGACTATGCCACGAAATATATCATCGAGGAAGAATATCTCGGCACAGTCGGCGGTCTCAAGCTCATAGGAAAAGACCTGGGCGACACTTTCATCGTATCGAACTGTGACGTCATGGTGAGGGCCGATATGGCGGAAGTGGTGAAGTTCCACAAAGAGAAAAAAGCGGTGCTGACGGCGCTCTCGTCGATACAGCACCATGTCGTGCCTTACGGTGTGGTCAGTTTCAGGGAAGGCGGAGAGGTCATAAACATACACGAAAAACCGGAATACACCTTTACGATCAATACGGGGGTCTATGTCCTCGACAGGTCCGCGCTTTCGCGTATACCCGACAGGACCAATTTCGACATGACGGACCTCATCGCCAAGCTTATCCATGAAAAAGATAAGGTCGTGACATATCCCGTGAACGAAAATGATTACATCGACATAGGCCGGTGGGAAGAATATAAAAAAGCTATCGGGAAGTTCCATGCTTTTCTCGGAGAAGGCGGGACAAATGTATAAAAATAAAAAGATACTCGCGGTGATCACGGCAAGGGGCGGGAGTAAAGGCATCCCGGGCAAGAACATCAAACCCCTGGCGAAACGTCCGCTCATCTACTGGACTATAATGGCCGCGCGCAAAAGCAGATATATCGACAGCCTGATAGTAAGCACCGACAGCCCTAAAATAGCCGCCGTATCCGAAAAATACGGTTCCGAAGTGCCGTTCCTCCGGCCCGCGAGGCTAGCGACGGACACAGCGACTTCCCTTGACGTATTGACGCACGCGGTGGGATACCTTAAAAAGAAGGGCGCCGATTTCGACGCGGTCGTCCTTTTGCAGCCTACGAGCCCTCTCCGGCGCGCGGAAGACATAGACAAGGCAGTGGAGCTTCTTTTTACGAAAAAGGCCGGTGCGGTAGTTTCGGTGAGCGAGGCGCCCGTTTCGCCTTTATGGATGAACACTCTGCCGGCCGACGGGTGCATGAAGGACTTTTTGAAGCGGACCTCGGACAGGAACCGCCAGGAGCTGCCGGTCTATTATCAGCTCAACGGGGCCGTGTTTGCCGGCTTTACGGATTATATAGTGAAAAATAAAGGGTTTTTAGGCGGCAGGACCTTCGCGTATGTCATGCCGAAGTCGAGGTCCGTGGACATAGACGATATCACTGATTTCAGGCTGGCCGAAGCGCTTATGAGGAAGAGATAAGGATAAAGGAAAAAGGATAAAAGATAAAAGGAGAAGGCATGAACGATATTTTTGAAGGAAAGACAGTTCTTATCACCGGCGGTACCGGTTCTTTCGGGAAAAAATTCACCGAAATAATGATGAAATATCATAAGCCCAAAAAGCTCATCATATTCAGCCGCGACGAGATGAAGCAGTGGGAAATGAAAAAGAAGTTCGACCAGAAGAACATCCGGTACTTTATCGGCGACGTGCGGGACGCGGAGCGCCTGCACAGGGCCTTTAACGGCGTAGATATCATCGTGCACGCCGCGGCGCTCAAGATAGTGCCGACCGCCGAGTATAACCCGTTCGAGGCCGTGAAGACCAACGTCATCGGCGCGGAGAACGTCATAAATATCGCCATAGATAACAACGTCAAGAAGGTCATCGCTCTTAGTACCGACAAAGCGGCCAATCCGATAAACCTTTACGGCGCCACGAAACTTTGCGCCGAGAAGATGTTCATAGCCGCGAATAATTACGCGACCAAAGAGGGCACGCGTTTCAGCGTCGTCCGGTACGGTAACGTGTTCGGCTCGCGCGGCAGCGTCGTCCCGTTCTTCAAGGAATGCGCAAAAAAGAAAGTGGTGCCGATAACCGATGAACGCATGACGCGGTTCTGGATAAGCCTGGAACAGGGCGTGAATTTTGTCATGAACTCCCTGGAGTCGATGAAAGGCGGGGAGATATTCGTGCCCAAGATACCGAGCATGCGGGTAACGGACCTTGCCGAGGCGCTCTGTCCGGGCTGCAAGCGCGATATCGTCGGCGTGAGGGCCGGCGAGAAACTGCACGAGACGCTTGTCTCCAAGGACGACGGGATCTACACGTATGAATATGACGATAAATTCATCACATATCCGTACGTCGTAAGTCACATGGGCAAGGTGGACGGCGGGCGTCCTCTTGATTTCGATTTCGACGGGTATACGAGCGAGACCAACAAAGACTGGCTCACGGTCGCCCAACTTAAAAAGATGGCCGTGGAAGAAGAGGTCTAACTTGAAAAAGATCCCCTACGGAAGGCAGAGCATAGACCGTTCGGACATAGGCGATGTTTCCCGGGTCCTCCGGACCGACTGGATAACACAGGGCCCGAAGGTATCGGAGTTCGAGGAAGCCCTCGCGTCCTATTGCGGCGCCAAATACGCGGTGGCCGTCTCGAGCGGGACTGCGGCCCTTCACATAGCGTGCCTCGCGGCGGGCCTCAAAGCGGGCGACGAGGCCGTGACGACCCCGGTGACCTTCGTCGCGACGGCCAATTCCGTTCTGTACGCCGGAGCGAAACCGGTCTTTGCCGACATCGACCGGAATACCGTCAATATCGACGCGGGGAAGATAAAAGAAAAAATAACGGGAAGAACGAAGGCGATCCTACCCGTTCATTTCGCGGGGCTTGTCTGCGACATGGAAGGGATCGGCCGCGAGGCGAAAAAAAATAAACTGGTGGTCATAGAGGACGCCTGCCACGCTCTCGGGGCGGAATATAGAACGCAAAGCGCGGGGCGCAAAGCGCAGAGCGTATGGAAGAGAGCGGGGTGCTGTGAACATTCGGATATGACGGTCTTCAGTTTCCATCCCGTGAAATCGATAACGACTGGCGAAGGCGGCGCCGTGACGACGAATTCCGAGATCTTGTACAGGAAGCTCCTGGCTTTGCGGAGCCACGGTGCGTACAAGGACGAGAGGACCGCTTCCGTGGGCGGATGGTATTACGAGATGCGTGACCTGGGGTTCAACTACAGGATGACCGATATGCAGTGCGCCCTTGGCCTCTCCCAACTTAAAAAGTTGAACGATTTTCTGGAACGGAGAAGAGAGATTGCTTCGACATATAACGGGGAGTTCGGGGGACTCGGAGATATCGTCACCCTGCCGGGAGGTGACAGCCCCGAACGGAAGCATGCATGGCATCTTTATCTTCTGAGGATAGATCCCGAGAAAGTGTCTTTGACAAAAAGGGAGGTCTATGACCTTCTTCAGGGGAAAGGCATAGGCGTCCAGGTGCATTATCTTCCGGTATACAGGCATCCGTATTACCGCGAGAACGGGTATAAAGATGTATTTTGCCCGGTCGCCGAAAAATATTATGAGGAAGCCGTCTCTTTGCCGATCTTTCCGTCTCTCTCGGCGAAAGAGTTGAAATACGTAATAAAGACAGTTAAGAACCTGATACAAAGATCATGTAAGAATACAATGTGATTATTGTCATTCCCGCAACTTGTCCGCCGTAGCCTTGGCGAAGGCGGATGTTCTTAGCGGGAATCCAGAAATGGATCCCCGATTGAAGCATTCGGGGATGACAAATGGTGTCGGGGACAGTGAGTATATGAACGGTATATCCAGATTGACGCTCGGAACGGCGCAGATAGGACTTGATTACGGCATCGCCAATAAAGCGGGGAAGGTGGGCCGTGCGCAGGCCTTTGATATACTGCGTTCCGCCATGGCGAGCGGGATAGACAGTTTCGATACTTCCCAGGCGTACGGGGAAAGCGAAAGCGTCATCGGCTCTTTCATCGCGGGGAATCCGGACGCGGGATACGCTCCGCTCATCATCTCGAAATTGCCGAGGGTGAAGGCAGAGGCCGGCGCGGGGCCGATAGATATATTCTGTATCGTGAGGGACATGCTCCAAACGTCCCTTTCCCGGCTGTGCGTGAGGAAAGTGCCTGTCTATCTCATGCATGACGCCTGCGACATGACGAGTTACGGCGGCAGCGTGGTCGCGGCCCTCGTAAAAATGAGGGAGGAAGGGCTCATCGGGAAGCTGGGAGTGTCGGTGTATCATCCGGATGAGGCGCGCCGCGCGCTGAACATAAAGGAGATAGAGGTCATAGAGCTGCCGGTGAACCTTTTTGACCACCGCTTTGTCCGGACGGGCCTTGTTAAGGACCTGGCGGCCGCCGGGAAAACTGTCCTTGCCCGGAGCGTGTATCTTCAGGGGCTTTTCTTTTTAAAAGGAAAGGAACTTTCCGCGGGAATGGGACAGGCTTCACCGTATCTTGACAAGCTGAACGAGCTCGCCGCGAACATGAATACCGAAATCGATGAGCTCGCGATGGCTTTTGTGAACGGCATCCCGGGCGTGGCGAGCATAGTAGTGGGCGCCGAGTCGGTCCCGCAGGTAAAGAGGAACGCGGAGCTCGCCGCGAAAAGCGGGATGGACGATGGGACACGCGGGAAAATAATGGGATTGTTCCGGGACGTACCGGAAAAAACGGTCCTGCCGTATCTCTGGGACACGAAAAAATGAGAGGGTAAAATGCCGAAGAACAGTATTTTCAGCCTGAAAGGGAAGGTGGCGGTCGTTACCGGGGGCGCGGGGCATCTCGGCCGCGCGATCTCCGAGTCGCTGGCGGAAGCAGGGGCCGTTGTCGCGGTCGCGTCGAGGGACGCCGGCAAATGCCGTAAGGCGGCGATGGAACTCTCGAAAAAGTACGGTACGCGGTGCGAAGGTTTCGCGCTCGACGTTTCGTCGTCTGGCAAAATAAAGTCCGGGATGAAAAAGATACACGACGCTGCGGGGCGAATAGATATACTCGTGAACAACGCCTATTACGGCGCGCCGGGCGACATAAGCCGCATGTCGGAAGATGAGTGGGAAAAAGGTATAGACGGCACGGTGAGCGCGACCTTTCGATGTACGCAGGCGGCGATACCTTATATGGAAAAAAAGGGCGGTGTCATTATCAACGTCGCATCGATGTACGGTATGGTCTCGCCGGACCCCTCCATTTACGGTTCTTCGGGGATGAACAATCCCCCGAATTACGGCGCGGGGAAAGCCGGCGTGATACAGCTTACGCGGTATTCCGCCTGCCACCTCGCGGGAAAGAATATCAGGGTGAACTCGATAAGCCCCGGGGCTTTTCCCGGCGAAAAAGCTCGAAATGACAAAAAGTTCATGGCCGCGCTCAAAAAGAAGATACCGCTCGGGCGCGTGGGAAATCCCGAGGAGCTTAAAGGGGCGGTGCTTTTCCTCGCGTCCGGCGCGTCAAGCTACGTGACGGGGACCAATATAGTCGTGGACGGCGGATGGACGGTATGGTAACGGGAAAAAGTCCGAAAATAGTCGCGATAATACAGGCCCGCATGGGCTCGACGCGTCTCGCCGGCAAAGTGATGATGGACCTTGCCGGAAAGAGCGTCCTTTCGCGCGTTATCGAAAGAGTGAAAGAGGCCAAAACCCCTCACGAGATATGCGTGGCGACGTCGGACCTCGCGAAGGACGACGTTGTCTCAGATGAGGCCCGCGCGAACGGCGTAAGGGTCTACCGCGGCAGCGAGGAGGACGTGCTTTCGAGGTATCTCGGAGCCGCCGAAATGACCGGGGCGGACCATATCGTGAGGGTCACGGCGGACAATCCTCTGACGGAGCCGGAGTTCATTGATATTTGCGCTGAAAATATCATGAAAGGAAAAATAGATTACGCGGCGATGAAGGACATACCTTACGGGACGGGCGCGGAGGCCGTTACGAAGGAAGCTCTTTCACGCGCGGCGGAAAAAGCCACGAAAGAGGAAAAAGAGCATGTCACTATTGGGATATACAATAAACCGGATCTATTCAGGACGCGCGCGCTTGAGCCCTCGCCGGAGTTCCGGAGGCCCGACATACGACTTACGATGGACACCGCCCGCGATTACGACGTGTTGTCGGATATTTTCAAACATTTTATTAGCACGGCAAAAGGGATAAAACTTAGTTCCGTTATCGATTATCTTGACGGAAAAAAGGAACGTTAATGGAAAAAGAACGCATCAAACTGGGCCTTAAACTCTGGTCGGAGAATCTTTATTACGCGAAGCTTGCAGAAATGCTATATAAAGAAGGTTATTGTAATTATATCGAGCTTTACGCGGTGCCCGGTACCTCTAAAGATCGTCTTTCGGGATGGAAGGCATTAGAGATACCTTTTATCATGCACGCGCCTCACAACGCGCATGGGTTTAACCTTGCCGACAGGACGAAAAAGGAATATAACAAAAAGCTTTTTGACGAAACGAAGCGGTTCGCGGACGACCTGAATGCCCCTTACATTATCGTGCACCCGGGTGTCCTCGGAGACCGCGAAGAGGTCAAGATACAGTTATCGGCGATCGCCGACAAAAGGATGCTTATCGAGAACAAGCCTTACAGGACAATGGACATGGCGGGTATATGTGCCGGGCATACCCCCCGCGATATCGCGGACTACGTCAAGGCGTGCGGCGGAGGATTTTGTTTCGATGTCGCGCATGCGGCGGCGTATGCCGCGAGCATGAAAAAAGATTATTTAGGGGTCATCGCCGGATTTTTGAAGATAGGGCCGGAGATCATCCATATCAGCGGGTTTGATCACCGCCTGGAGGTGGATGACCACCGCTATCTGAAAGACGGGAACGCCGATCTGGCGGGGATAGTAAGTCTCTTGAAAAGATCAAGGGCAGGGTTTTGTACCATAGAGACGCCAAAGGTATCAAAGGAGAACCTGGATGATTTTAAAGAGGACGTCCGGTTCTTGAAAACATTGTTCGGGGAGACAAAATGAGAGAGATAAATATCGCGGGAAATATCGTAGGGGACGGCCACAGGACGTTCGTGATCGCCGAGGCCGGCGCCAACTGGAGATTTTGCCCCGACCAGAAAAAGAACTACGGTCAGGCGCTGAAGCTCATAGATATCGCCAAGGCGGCAGGGGCCGACGCCGTGAAGTTCCAGGTGTACAGGGCGGACAAACTTTATGTCGGGACCGCGGGCAAGGCGGGGTACCTTAAAAAGGAGCGGCCTATCTACGACATCATAAAGGACATGGAACTGCCTTATGAATGGCTTTCCGGGCTTAAAAAGCACTGCGATAAAAGGGGGATACTGTTCCTGGCGACGCCCTTTGACGAAGGGTCCGCCCGGGAGCTCGGATCGGTCGGCGTCGCGGCGTACAAGATCGCCTCTTACACGATATCGTATCTTCCGTTCCTCAAATTCCTGGCGCGTTCCGGCAAGCCGATAATACTTTCGACCGGCGCTTCCAGCCTTGCCGATATCGACAGGGCCGTTGAGGCCATCAGGGGCGAGGGCAACGATTCCATAGCTCTTATGCAGTGCACGGCGAAATATCCCGCGCCGCTCGAGACGATAAATCTGAGGTCTATCCCGTATCTAAAGGAAAGGTACGGAGTGCCGGCGGGGCTTTCCGACCATTCAAGGGAGCCCTATGCCGCTCCGCTCGGGGCCGTTACTCTCGGCGCGAACATCATCGAAAAACATTTTACGGTCTCGAACGACCTTGAAGGCCCGGACCACGCTTTCGCGGTGCTTCCCGAAGAACTTGCCGGTCTTATTTCCGGGATACGGGGAGTGGAGAAGGCCCTGGGTGACGGGAAAAAATATGTCCTCAGCGAGGAACAGGAACTTTATGATTTTTGCCGGAGAAAGATATACGCCGCGAAAACTATAAAAGCGGGGGAGATATTGACGCGGGACAACATCGTATCGCTCCGGCCGGGCCGGGCGGAAAAGGGCATAGATTCTTCCGAGTTCGACGCGGTCCTCGGGAAAAAGGCCAGGACAGGTATTAAAAAAGACCAGGCGATAAAGAAGGGCATGATCAGATGACGGAAAAGTTGTCGTTCAGGGAAGCGGGAGAGCGTGACTGCCGCATGTATTACGACTGGCGGAACGACGAGTCCGTGCGCCGAGTCTCGTTCAATACGGAAAAGCTGGATTACGGCATCCATTCGAAATGGTTTTCTGAACGGCTCAAGGACACGAATACGCGGATGTACGTCCTTATGGACGGCGGAGAGGACGTCGGCCAGGTAAGGTTCGACATGAAAGGCGCGGAAGCGGAGATCAGCGTTTCCATAGCTCCGGATAAACGAGGCCGTTCCTACGGGAAAAAAGGCATAAGGATGATGTCGGAACATATGCTGGACAATACCTGTGTTAAAAAAATAACGGCCTACATAAAGAAAGGCAATGACGTGTCTCTTGCGGCCTTTTTATCTTCAGGTTACAAAATGACGGATAAAGCCTGCCGCGATAAAGGAGAAGAAGCCTATAAACTGGAATACGGAAAGGGTCGGAGCGGCATTTCCGGCGGCAGGACGTATCTCGCGACGACGGCGTTGAGCGATATCTGGGACCTTACGGGGAAGGTCGTTTTCCTCGGGCCGTGGTGCCTCAGCGGGAAAAATAAAAAATATTACACCGAAGGAAAGACCGTAATGGCGGAAGGCGCCCATTATACGACGCGAGATCTTGTGAAGAACGCGGAATACTGCGAGAAGGTCTATGCCGTCATATCGAGGGAACTGGCAGGAGTGTTGAACAGGCTGCACGGCGCGGAGAAGAGCCGGGGTTATTGGGACGTCGTCCTTAACCCGTGGCTTATTTATCACATCCATACGATGCATGAGCGATATACACGTATGCTGGCGGCGCTGTCCGGCAGAGGAGACGTATACACGCACGTCGTCGATATGGACGCTGATCTCGCCCCGAACGATACCTACGAGTTCCTGGACAAAAAGGTGGACGACGACCATTGCAATCTACAGATCATCTCTTATATCGCCCTCTCCATGGGGCTCGACTGCGCGAGGACGGACACCGTAAAGAAATGCGCGTGCGCGGGGAAAAAACCGCTCCAGGACAGTGTGAAATCCGTTCTTAAGAACGCGATCGCGGCGGGAGAGAGGCTCGTTCTGGGGGACGGCGGCGTGGCGATGGTGGACATGTACCACATGGATTTCTGGGACTATATGTCGCTCGATGCCGGCCTCAAGGGGACGGTCTCGATGGAACGGTATTTCCCGGCGGACCGGCGCGGAAGTTTTCCGTACGATGCCGCTATGCGTTCGGCCCTGGAATTCAAGGAAAAGGACAAAGATCCGTTCGTGAACATTGTAAAAGGTAGTATCAAATACGCGATACCCCGCTGTTATGTCGAAGGATACAAGAGCACGCGTTCGTATGCGGAAGCCGTTAAAAGGACTCCGCCGAAGGTGATCGTCTCGGCGACGGGATGGTACCTCAACGACAGGTTCAAGTTCTACGCCGCCGAGATGAAAGAGCGCGGCGCCAGGCTCATAGGCGCGCAGCACGGCGGGAACCTCGGCTTCAGCCGGTATCATTCTTCGTTCCTCTTCGAGAAGGACAATAAGGACGGATACCTGAGCTGGGGATGGGGCGGCGAAAACGACGGGATAAAGGTCCTGCCCGACCCGTATCTTTCCAAGATAAAGGACACGGCGGAAAAGGAAAAAAAGGACTTCGCGCTATTTATATCGTTTAATTACCCGAGGTACCTGTATAAACTCGTCAGTTATCCCGGGCCCGAAGGCGTGGAAAAATATTTCGAGGACCAGCTTTTGTTCTTCCGGAACATACCCGCGGCTCTTCAGGAGAAGATCTGTTACCGGCCGTATCCGGCGGATTTCGGCAGGAACGTGAAGGAGAGGGTGAAGTCCGTGATGCCCGGCGTCAAATGGGCCGACACCGGAAGAGCGTCGGACTGGATGAGACAGGCGAGACTTGTCATCGTGGATTATCCGGAAACGGCGTTCATAGAGGCGCTCGTCATGAATGTGCCTCTTATTGTTTTCTCGGACCTCGCTTCGTGGCCCATCAGGGACGACGCCAGGGAATATTTCGATATGCTTAAGACTGCCGGCATATTTTATGACAGCCCCGGTGAAGCCGCCTCAAAAGCGGCCGGGATATATGACGATTCCGGGAGCTGGTGGCAGAGCCGGCGCGTGCAGGACGCGCGCGGGCGTTTCATACAAAGGTACGGTTACGCGGACAAGGACTGGCGCAGGGCATGGATAGACGGTCTTTCCGGGCTTTATGCCGGAACGAAAGCTTAGAGGAGGGTATTGAAGTGACAGCCTTAGGTTTCTTTAAAAAGATATTCAGCCGTTCCCCGGTGAAGATCGCCGCGCTTGTTGTTTTTATCATCCTGGCGGGCGCGCTCGAAGGCGTGAGCTTCACGCTTTTCATCCCTCTTATCAGCATGATAACTTCTTCGGCCCAGGCCCTTGCGGGCGCCGCCGAGGTACCGTTCCTTAACAGGATATTCATCGAGCTGGGACTGGCGAAGTCGCTCCCGCTGCTATTGGCCGTGATCGTCCTTATCGCCGGAGAGAAGAATATATTCCTGTATCTGCAGAAAATGGCCGCCGCGAAGATCAGCGTGGATTTCGAGGTGGACCTCAAGAAAAGCATATCGAGGTCGGTTCTCGCCTCGGACTGGCGGTTCTATCTGGACCAGAAGGCGGGGACCCTTATGAACGCCATGACCACGGCCGCGAACAAAGCCGCTATGGCGTTCCAGATGGAAAGCCAGCTCGCCGCCGAGATACTGAACGTCACGCTGTATTGCGCTGTAGGGCTCGTGATCTCGTGGCAGGCCTTCCTTATAAGCATGGCCGCGGGTCTTGTCTACGTCTATTTCTCGAAAAGTTTCATACGTATCTCGCGTTCGATAGGCGTCGAAGGGGTCGACGTCGACAGCCTTTCGCAGAGCGCGGCGCTCGAGGATTTCACGGGGATAAAATTCATAAAAGGGAACGCCCTCGAGGAGGAGCGGAAGAAAAATCTTTTCCCGCTGATAGACAAATACGGAAAGATCGCCATGAGGCGCGAGAAATACGCGGCGATACTCGAGACCCTGCCGGAATTCTTCATGGCGGTCATCATGTGCTGTATTTTTTATTTTTCGCACGCGTATTTCCGCGTGCCGGGCGAGAACCTTCTCGTTCTTCTGGTCGTTCTTTACAGGTTCAACAGGCGCATGATGACGGTCCAGACGCTCCGGCAGAGGCTCATCCATTACCTGCCCGCGTATGAGCTGTGTGACGGCATCATCTCCGAAGCCGGCAGACTTAAGGAGAGGACAGGGTCGAAAAAATTCACCGCGTTAAGGGACGGTATAAGATTTGACGACGTGGCTTTCTCGTATACGGGCCATCCGGTGCTCGAGTCGGTAAGTTTCGAGATAAAAAAGAACGGTTTTGTCGCTTTTCTGGGCAAATCCGGGAGCGGCAAAACGACCATATTGGACCTCCTAATGGACCTTTTGAAAGCGAAAAAAGGCTCCGTTACGCTGGACGGCCGGCCGATCGGAGAATACGACATTTTTTCATTCAGGAGCCGCATCGGTTATGTGCCGCAGGAGCCGTTCCTTGTGAACGGGACCATCGCCGAGAACATAAAACTGGGTAACGGTGATCTTTCGCGGGAGAAAATATCCGCCGCCGCGCGTTCGGCCCACGCGGACGAATTCATAGATACTTTACCGCAGAGGTACGATACGGTCGTGGGGGACAGGGGCATCAAGCTTTCCGGCGGGCAAAGGCAGAGGGTGGCGTTGGCAAGGGCTTTGGCGCGCGGACCAGAACTCCTGATCCTGGACGAGGCCACGAGCGCCCTCGACAACAGGTCAGAAAGCATGATACAGAAAGCGATAAACGAACTTAAGGGCAAGGTCACGATGGTGGTCGTGGCGCACCGGATTTCGAGCGTCCAGAAAGCTGACATGATCTACATGGTAGATGCCGGAAGGATAGTTGCCTCCGGCACGATCGAGGAATTGCGGGAAAGGTCGAGGACGTTCAAAGAATTATATATGGTGGAATAGAACGATATGGCAAAGAAGAATATATTGTTCCTGGCACATTCGAATAACGACATGGATTCGTTCCTGCCGCTTATCGCGGACCTCAAAAAGACCGGGGAGTACGAACCCGTGGTGTTCTTCGCGAGGACGAGGGAAGAGACCCGCGCGAGCAGGGTCCACGACTGGCTTATAGATCATATGAAGGTAAAGATCCTTTCTTTCGAGGACATAGAAAGCCTGCCGTCCCTTACGGGGGTATTATTGTGTGTTTTGAGGTACTGTGCCGCCGCGACGGAAATGGTGCCGATAAAAGAACTGGCCGGAAGGCGCGATATCCGCAAGTATTTCCTTAAGCTGGTCTACATAAATACGGACAGGCTTTTCAAGAGATACTCCAGGCGGTTCTTCCCTCCGAAAAAGATGGACAGGTTCGTTGACGGCATGAACGCGGCGATGCTGGTGACCGACATACAGAAGATCAGGAAATATCCGCCTTACGAGGACCTCAGGTCTTACGCGGTGTCGAGTATCGTACGGCGCTGCAAGGACACCGGCGTCCCGTTCTTCATGATGCCGCACGGCGGGGCTACCATACTGGACCTCGGCGGCAAAGGCGAGGGCGGGTTCTTCGATTTCGATCCCGCGGGAACGTGCGATGAGCATGGATTTTTCATGCCGGACATACTCGGGTTGAACGGAGAAAGCCAGAGGGAAGGATATTCCGCGGTCGCCGGCTCGGATACCGAGGTCCTTCCTTTGGGCGCCATACGGTACGACCACGGCTGGGTCAAAAAGATAGAGGAGATATCCCGGAACACGCTTGATAGAGGCCTCGAAAAAGGCGTTTTTACCATATTATATATCGTTTCGCCCCTGGGTCTCGATGCCGACGAAGAACATCATAAAGACGTCATGAGGGCGGTAAAGGACCTTCCCGGCGCTAAATTGTGGGTCAAGAACCACCCCCGTTATCCGTGGCGCTTCGGGTCGGATGGGGACGCTTCCCGCGTAGAGGTGTTCAGGAACGAAGTGGACACGACCGCTCTTATGTCGCGGGCGGACCTTGTGATATCGCCTTTATCCAGCACGCTCCTGCAGGCGGTGAGTACGGGTAAACCGGTGATACTTTATGACTGGTGGAGAGCGGACGCGAAATTCAAAGGCAGGACCGCTTTTGACGGATCGCCGTGCGTTCTCAGGGCGTCGAACGCCGGAGAACTGTACGAGCGCTGCCGCGAGGTTATGGCCGGGAAACGGCCGAATGAGCGTGACAGCGAAAGATTTTACATGACGAGGATATCGGAAGGCTTAAAAAAGGACGAGAGCATCATATCGAGATATACGGATGTCGTAAAAAAATTCGCGAGATAAAATATGGACAGCACAAAGACCGGAATAGAGACCAAAAAAGCGTGGAGCGACAACTGGAAGGACCACAGCGTGGAGCGTGTCCTCGAGATATTCAGTTATCCGCGTGTCACGCGCCTCCTTGATACTTTTCGGTCCGCCCTTCCCCACGATGGAAAGGTGCTCGAAGGCGGATGCGGTCTCGGGCCGTGGGTCATTAAGCTCCGGTCGCTCGGATATGATGTTACGGGAGTGGATTATGACGAGGTCTCGATAAGAAAGATAAGGGAGTACGACAAGAACATCCCGCTCTACATGTCCGACGTAGAAAAAATGCCGTTCGGGGACGGTTCTTTTGACGCGTATATGTCCCTCGGCGTCCTCGAGCATTTTTACGAAGGGCCGGAGAAAGCGATACGCGAAGCAAGGAGGGTCCTTAAACCGGGCGGGGTCTTTATGATAACACTGCCGTATCTCAACGCGCTTTTGAGGATGAAACTTCCGCTTCTTGCGCTCAAAAGGAACAAGCTTATGAGGAAACTCTTCGGCAGGGGGAAAAAAGATTTTTATTATGAAAAGTATTTTAAAGTGAGAGAGATAAAAAAACTCCTTGAAGAAGGCGGGTTCACGGTCAAAAAGGCCGTGCCTGTGGACCATATTTTCGCGTTCGTCTCGTTTTCCGGTATTTTCAGGGACAAAAGCACTTATGATGGCGAGAACCGGCTCGCGGTCAAGTTCGCCGATTTTTTCGGAAAGATATTCCCGTGGCAGACCGCGGGGTCGAGCCTGATAGTGGCCGTAAAAAAAGGGGAGTAAAATGAAGCTTGTAATACAGATACCTTGCTACAACGAGGAGAAAACGCTTCCGATCACCTTAAAGGACCTGCCTAAGTCCATCGCGGGGATAGACAAGGTGGAGACGCTGGTGATAAACGACGGCAGCACGGACAGGACCGTGGAGGTCGCGCGCTTGAACGGCGTGGACCACATACTGGCCCTTCCGTGCAGACGCGGGCTCGCCGAGGCTTTCAGAAGGGGCCTCGACAGGTCGATCGAGCTCGGCGCCGATATCATCGTTAACACCGACGGTGACAACCAGTATAAAGGAGAGGACATCGCGAAGCTCGTCCGGCCCATACTCGACAAAAAAGCGGAGATCGTCGTGGGAGCGAGGGACATTTCCGCCATCGAACATTTTTCCGCCGTGAAGAAAATCCTGCAGGATTTCGGCAGCCATATGGTGCGGCGTTTCTCGAGGACGGACATCCCCGACACGACGAGCGGGTTCAGGGCCTATTCAAGAGAGGCGGCGCTCAAACTCAACGTTTTCTCGGATTACACCTATACCATAGAGACTATAATCCAGGCCGGAAGGAAAGAGATTCCGATCACCTCCGTCCCGATAAGGACGAACGAAAAGCTACGGGAATCCCGGCTCATCAAGAGCATACCGAATTATATCATGAGGTCCGTGGCCACTATGCTCAGGGTGTATCTCATGTACGAGCCGATGAAATTCTTCATGCGGATAGGCATGGCTGTGATACTTCTTTCGCTTGTCCCGTGGGCGAGATATCTATTTTTCTTTCTCTTCGGTGAAAAGCACGGCGGGCACATACAGTCGCTGCTTTTTGGGTCGATATTGTTCCTGGCGGGCTTCATACTTTGCGTGATAGGTCTCCTCGGCGACATCATCGCCGCCAACAGGAAGCTCGGCGAGGAGATATTGTATCGGTTGAAAAAAAAGGGATCATGAAAAGTTTAGTAGCAGGGACCAAATGACACGTACCAAGGAGCAAGTGCCAAGTAACGAGTACCAAGTAGCAAGTGCCAAGTAGCAAGGGTTAGGTAAGACTTGCTACTATGCTACATGGCACTTGGTACTATGATTAAAAAAGATTCCCGATTAAAGCATTCGGGAATGACACAGAGGAACATTCGGGGATGACGAACTGAAGTATAAGGAATAGGAGTCAGTGGAAAACGCGCGTAAAAAAATTTTGTTATTGTCACGAAAGTATCCGCCTTCGGTCGGCGGGATGCAGTCGTACACGAGGGACCTTGTCCGTCATCTGGAGGGCATTTACGACGTGGACAAGATCGTCCTCGGCAAAGGCCAGGCGCACCTTGTCTGGTTTCTGCCGTATCTTTTCGCCGCGTCCGTCGTCCGGCTCATGACGCGAAAATATGACCTTGTGTATCTTTGCGACGCGTTTCTCGCTCCGCTCGGCGTAGTGCTGAAAAAGATGTTCAAAGTAAAGGTCATGGTCACGGTGCACGGTCTTGACATTACTTACGACGGGTTTTTCTACCAGCGCGTAGTGCCCGGCGCCGTTTCAGTCATAGACAAGGTCGTCGCGGTGAGCGCGAGCACGATGGAAGAATGCGTAAAAAGAGGCGTCAAAAGGGAACGCTGCGTTCTCATAACCAACGGCATAGGGCCCGACAGCTGTTTGAAAGGCGATGTCCCGGGGGACTTCATAAAAACCGTTTCCGGGGAAGCGGGCTGCGACCTGGAAGGTAAGAAGATACTCCTCAGCGTCGGCAGGCTCGTGAAGCGTAAAGGGATAGACAGCTTTATCTCGGATGTAATACCCGCTCTCGGCGATGAATACCTCTACCTGATCGCGGGGGACGGCCCCGAGAAGAAAAATATACTTGATACCGTGTCGAAATGCGGAGCGGAAGACCGCGTGAGGCTCTTGGGAAAAGTGAGCGGAGAAACGCTGAGACAGCTTTACGGCGTTTCGCACGTCCTTGTCATGCCTAACCGGAGGATAGACGGCGACCCGGAAGGTTTCGGCATAGTCGCGATAGAGGCGGCGGGTTCCGGGCTTCCTGTCGTCGCGAACGCCGTGGACGGTATCGGAGAAGCGGTACTTAACGGAAAGACCGGCTGGCTTATCCATAATAACGACAGGGAGATTTTTTTGAGGAAGATCAAAGACCCCGGGCTTGACCGCGGCGAAGTGAAAAAGAACAGCCGCGTGTTCTTCTGGGAGAATATCATAAAGTCCTACGAGAAGGAGATAAACGCTCTCTTCGAAGGAGCGCGCCCATGAACATCTTTACTGTGACGATGGCGCCCATAAACCCGCCGTATGACGACGGGATAAAGAACATCGTTCTTAACGTCGCCAGGCGCGTCCGGAAACACCATTTCTTTATGGTGTCCTCGGCTTACGGGGAAAGTTTCCCGCGCGAAGGCAATATAACCTATATCCGTTCGATGTTCCAGCGGACGGGAAGGCAGAGGATGTCGCTTCTCCAGAAATTATACGTCTTCTCCAATATCGTTCTTTCTCCGCGGAAGATAGATGCCATACAATTTTTTGTCACACCCCAGCCGTATTTTTCGGGGACCTTCAGGAAGGTCCTCGCGGCGAACGGCAAACGGTCCATACAGGTGCTCTCTTCCGTCCACACGATGAGGGAAAAGAACAAAGAGGACGAGATACCCGGTCTTTTTTTTGCCGACCGTGTGGTGGTTTATTCCGAATACGCCCAGAAGACCCTTGAGGGATACGGCGTCAAGAACACCGTCCGGATATACCCGGGCATAGACGTGGAGAGGTTCAGCGGGGTCGGAACGGAAAAAAGTTTTCCCCGCGGAACGTTCTCGGAGGACGGGGTGAACATACTTTACGCGGGCGATTATAAGGTGCTCCGGAAGTCGTTTTCGTTCGAAGGCCTTTGCGTGACCGCGAAGCGGGTGATAGAACGTTTTCCTCGGGCGAGGTTCATCATGGCCTGCCGCTTGAGGTCGGGCGAGGACGAAGCCCTCAAAAAAGAGTTCATAGGTATGACGCGCGGCCTGGGTATAACGGATAATTTCAGTTTTTTGGACACAGTGGAGGACATGCCTTCACTTTTCAGGAAATGCGACCTAGGCGTCATGCCCGCGGTAAAACCCATGGCGGGGGTCCTTGAGATACCGATGGTGATACTGGAAATGGCGCTTTCGGGAAGGCCGGTATTGTACGGCGACGTGCCGCCGCTTGACGAACTGAGCGACAAGGCTTTGGGTGTCATGGTGCGGGGCGGAGGCCCGGAAGATTACGCTGAAAAGATCGTGGAACTTCTTGAGGACAAAAAGAAAGCCGCCTCGGTCGGGGCGTCGTCCCGCGACGCCGTGATGAAGTTCTTCAATATGGACGTGGTGGCGGCGGAGTATGAGAGATTGTATGACGGGTTGTGAGGAAAAATGTCATTGCGAGGAGGCCGTAGGCCGACGAAGCAATCTTTGTGTATAGATTGCTTCGCAAAGAGCGCTCGCAATGACTAATTTAGAGGATGATAATGGAACAAAGAGTACGTTTTTTTGTGAGCGGCAATGACCCTGTGAACGAGGGCACGCGGAGGACGCTCGAGGCGATGTCCGAAGCCGAGGGCGTGGTCCTGCCAATTGTGGCGCTCCCGGACCTTCATTTCAAGCATTCCTATAACACCCCGACCGGCGTCGTCGTGCTTACAAGAAACACGATAATACCGAAATTCGTCAACGCCAACTGCGGCATGAGCTTTATAAAGACGCCGTTCTTCGCGAAAGACATGGACGAAAAAAGGCTCGACAGGGTATTCGGCATTTTAAGGGAAAGGATATCCGTGTCCACGCGGATGACGCCGCTCATCTCGAAAGAGGACCTTGAAGGTATAGCGCTAAAGGGCGCCGAATGGGCGTTCGAGAAATACCGCCTTAACGGGGCGGATCTCCTGAATTTCGAGAACGAAGGCTCCATATTCAAAAATTCCGGAAGAACGGCGAAAGAGATAATGTCCTGTGTCCCGGCGGTCTCGCGCAATATGGGGCGCCTCAGCCTCGGCGTCCTGGGATACGGGAACCATTTCATAGAGCTCCAGGCGGTTGGCGCCGTGAAGGACAAGGATATCGCGGAAAAATTCGGCGTCTCCGAGGGCCAGCTCTGTTTCATGACGCACGGCGATTCGAGGGCCTTCGGCCAGTCTCTACTCGACCATTACTCCAAAGGAGCGAAAAGGCTTTTAGGTCTCCAGCAGGCGTATAAGAACCTGCATTACGCGGCGCTCGCATCGGACAGTGTTCCTTTGCCCGTCAAAAGCTCCCTGGACAGGGTGAATTATCATCTCAACAGGATAAAGTCCGTCGTTTACTGGAAAATGGAGGGCCGCTCCGGCAAGGAGAACGCCTCTTACCCCGCGTTCTCTCCGGAAAGCGAAGAAGGCAGGGCGTATCTTATGAGCACTTACGCCGCGCTCAATTTCGGATACGCGAACAGGAGCTATTTCGCCGCGGTCATAAAGGACGCTCTTACGGAGGTCTTCGGCAAAAAATACGCGGACGTCCGTATCCTGCACGACGGCAACCACGACTCGCTCCAGAAAGAGAATATAGGCGGCGAGGAATATTATGTCCACAGGAACGGCGCCGCGAGGGCCGTTCCTGCCGAATATTCGGCAGGCCACCCTATATTTTCCGAGACTGGCCGGCCAGTGCTCCTCCCGAGCGCGCTGGGCAGGCCGTCGTTCCTTCTCGCCGCGTCCAAAGGGAGCCGGCTTACGCATTATTCCGCCTGCCACGGTACGGGCAGGCTTATAGAGAGGGGCGAAGCGAGAGGAGCTTTCAAGGCGGAGGATGTCCTATCGGAGGCGAGAGCGGCGAAAATGAAGATATACGATTACGGCAAAGGGGAGATACAAGAAGAAGCGCCGCGGGCCTTCAAGGATGCGGGGGCGGTCCTAAAGATATTGACCGCGAACGACATCGCTCGGCCGGTGGCGGAACTCAGGCCCGTTGCGTCGCTAAAAGGCTGGAGATAATAGGTATGATAATATCATTTTCCGGATTGGACGGTTCGGGCAAGACGACCCACGCGGATCTTTCCGAAGCGCATCTCAGGATACTGGGACTCGAATGCCGGAGGCGTCACGCGATCAAAGGGTCTTTAGCGTATTTTTTTACGCATTCCGTTGTCGGAAAAGTCTCGTCAAAGGCCAAAGAAAGCGCGGAGTCGGGTTTAAGGGAGAAAAAGGGCCTTAAATTTTCAGCGCTCTCTTTTATCAAAAAGACCCTTCTTCTCGCGGACATTTTTTATTTCAACCTGCGGTACGGCGCTTATAAGAACAGAAAAGGTAAAGCCCTCATCTCTGACAGATATTTTTACGACGAATTGGTCCAGCTCAAATATCTGGGCCTTGCCGGCAGGCGGTACCTTGAATTCTATAGTTCTTTGATAATACCGCCGGACGTCGCTTTTTATCTCCGTGCGGAACCTTCCGAGGCTTTCGCGAGAAAAAGAGAATATGACGAGAGATATTTCGGGTCAAAGAACGTGCTTTATGACGGCCTCAAAAACGAGACAGGTACTATCATTGAAGTGCCGTCCGGTACGATAAAATACCGGCAGGGTATAATCGCCGGCCATATTGACGGATGTATAAAGGAGAATAAGTAGCAGATGGGGACCGTCTCAAAGTATGACATATTCGCGTGCCCGGATTGCCATGCGCCGTTAGACGCCGCAATGAGCGCCGATGAAGGGTCGGTCTTATGCCCGGGATGCGGCCGGAAATACGGCGTTTATCATGGATGCGCCGATTTCGTCTCATCCGGGAGTAAAAGCGTGGATGAACGGGCGTTCTATGAAAAAGTGTACGATGGTAAAAACCGCGGGAGCGGTCCGCCGTTACATGCGGAAAAACTCGAAGGCATGTGGCTGTCCAGCCTTTTTCGGGAACGCGCAAAGGTGCTTGAGAGGATGGGTCATCTCGAGGGCAAGACCGTGCTTTGCATCGGGAATGGAGACAAGGAGAAAGAACTCTATTTCTCGTGGCTCGGTGCAAGACTGATAATTTCTGACATATCCCTCGCGAGCATGCTCGCGATGAGGAAAAAATATGAAGGCGGTCTAGGGGATATCGCTTTTCATGCCATCGACGCGTATAGAATACCATTGAAAGGCGCGTCGGTAGATATCGTTTACGGCTGGCAGATGACGCATCACCTGGAGGACCTTCCGCTTTTTCTGCGGGAAGTGAAACGAGTGCTTAAAGATGGTGGCATAGCGGTGTTCGTCGATAATGCCTATTCGCCCGGCTGGCACAAAGTGAAATGGGGCCTTTTGGGGCCCTTCATCAGGTTCGCGCATAAAAAGAAAGGCGTCTCCCCCCGCGACCTCGAGCTCTCTAAAAAGGGGGATTACAAGGAAAGTTTTCTTAAGGACACGGCGATCACGGCAGGTTTCAGGGACTTCAGTGCCGCCCGGGAGAACCTTCTCCTTTATGTTTACACGAAAGCGTTGAGGGATGTCCTCAACGTCAGCGAGATAACGAAAAAGAACAGGGTGTTGTACCCGATAGCGAGGACCCTCTCGCGGTGGGACGATATCTTATGTGGAAAGTACGCCGGATTCAGGGACAACCGGAGGAATATGGTATGGTCGATCAGGAAAGGATAACGGCAGCGAAAGGACGTTTCTGGACCACGAGAAAACTGCAGGCCGCGGCCCTTATCGTCATAACGATCGCGTTCGTTTACTTCATCAAGAACAACATGGAGTATTTGAGCAAGATCTCTGTCTTCACGCCGGAGTTGCTTGTCCTCATAATCCTGCTCAATCTGGTCAATAGGACCCTGAGCGGCCTTAAAATAAAGACTATTACCGCGCTTTCCGGGAAAAAATTATCGGTCACGGAATGGTTCGGCCTGGCCGCCGTAATGAACTTTTATAATTATCTTTTCACGAAGGCCGGGACAACGATGGCGGCGGTGTACCTCAAGAAACACCATAAGCTCGATCTTACCAAATGTACCGGTCTTTTCATGGGCGACGCCGTAGTGGCTTTCCTCGCTTCCGGCATACTGGGCGCCTTGGCGTCGTTCTATGGATACGCAGCCCGTTTTTTCAATAATTTCTTAGTCGTCATGATATTTCTGTTCATCGCGGGCGCGATGCTCGCCGTGATATTACTCCCGGACATAAAATTCGCGGATAAAGGGTTTCTGGGACAGGTGAACAAGGTCCTGCACAGCTGGAACACTCTCAGGAAGGACCGCGGGACCATGGGGGCGCTTTTTCTCCTGAACACGGGTATTGTTGTCGTTTTTGCCATAAGATACTATATCATCTTCCGTCTTTTTTCCGGGGACGTCCCTTTCTTTGTCTGCCTCATGATATCGCCTTTTACGGTCATCACGCAGGTCGTGAGCATCATACCGGGGGCCTACGGCCTCCGCGAGGTCGTTACGGGCATAATGACCAAACTTTCCAACGTGGGTTTCGTCCCGGGCGCGATCGCCACGCTCGTCGACAGGGTGATAATGATGTGCGTCGCTTTTGTCACGGGGTCGGTGTTTAGTTACATACTTTTGCGAAAGGAACTTGGTGTGGATAAGGAGGCCGCTAAATGAACAAGAATGTCACGATCGGCATATTTCTTTTTCTTTTTTTCGCGTCGTTCTACGCCATATTTTCCATAGGGCATTTCGGCGGGGACGGCTATCAGGATTACCTTACGGCGGAAAGTATCGTCCTGGATGGGAACCTGTCGTTTTTTGACAGACCCGGCGACGCCGACGAGCTTCAACATCCTGTTGTTCACGGCAAGGAAGGAAGGGACGGTAAGATATATTCCTCAAGAGGCGGGTTCGGCATGCCGCTTCTTCTTGTGCCGTTCTATTTTATCGGGCATGTTATCGCGGGCTTTCTGAAAAGCACTCCGCACGATTATGTTACGATGTTCATGGTCTCTTTTGCCAATCCCCTGTTTTCGGCCCTGAATGCCATTCTGGTGTTCCTGATAGGTGCGAGGATGGGTTTTAACAGGCGTACGGCGCTCAGTTTAAGCCTGATATACGGGCTTGCGACGATGGCTCCCGTGTACGCGAGGACGGGTTTCGCGGAGCCCGCGATGACGCTCTTTCTGCTTCTCGCGGCGCATAGCGCGCTCGGTTACGGTATATCGTTCAGGGCAAGACAGGCGGTCCTGGCGGCGTTTTTCCTTGGATGCATGTTCCTGTGTAAAGCGTCGTCCTTGATATTCGTCGCGTGTTTTTACGTCTATATGGGATGGTCCCTTGCTGCGAAAAATGTCCCTTTTTCCAGGCAGGCGAAGGACATCATACTTTTTACGGTGGTGTTCGGCGCTATCTTTGTCGCGGCGCTCGCGCTCAATTATATCGTTTATGGCGGTGCTTTTTATTTTGGCAATAACGATGCCGTGGCGATCGGCGGGAGAATAGCGTCCGCTCCGCACGTACTTAAAGGGTTCTATTATTACCTTTTGAGCACCGGTAAAGGGTTCTTTATCTTCAATATCCCGTGTGTCCTGTTTCTTTTTTCTCTCGGCAGGGCGCTTAGAAAAAATAAAATGGAAACGGTCTTTTTTCTTCTCATTATGATCGTGAACCTTCTCTTCTATGTGAAATCCTTCAGACGAGGTTCACTTTTCAGCTGGGGACCCCGGTACCTCATGACGTCGGTCCCGTTCGCGGTCCTTCTTATCGGGTATTTTATCGAGAAACATAAGAGCTTTCTCGCGAGGGTTTTCGTGACGGCGCTTCTCGTGGCGGGGTACATTGCGGCATTCCCGTGCCTTTTTATCAATCAGTCGAAATTCTATAATTTTGCCGTCGAAAAACTCGGTGTGCAGGAATACATGATAAATTTCATACCGGACCTTTCGCCCATAAAAGGGGCATGGTGCCTTTTTGTCTCGGGATTGGCCGATATTTACGGCGGCCGGCCTTTTGTGTTCACTTATGACCCGGATTACAGGCTGGTGGAGCCGGTAAGTTCCGTGATGACAGGTTATAATTACTTCGATCTCTGGTGTTTCAAAGTGACCCAGCTTGCGCCGGTGTATTTCCCGGTGGTGCTGGGGGCGGCCGTTATCTTCGGTTTCATAGCCGTGTTCTCGGTGCACAAACTTGGCAGGATGGAATGAAAGTAGACATTCTCGTCCTGAATTACAACGGCAAGTCACTTCTCGAAGCGTATCTACCGTCCGTCATGGCCGCGGCGAAAAAGTCCAGCCATGAATGCCGGGCCTATGTAGTCGATAATAAGAGCGCCGACGGGAGCGTAGAGCTGCTTAAACAAAAATTCCCCGAGGCGGGAATCATCGAGGCGAAAGAGAACCGCGTTCTATGTTCGTATAACGAGGCTGTACGGAGGCTTTCGAGCGATATAGTGATATTCCTTAATAACGATATAAAAGTAGAACCGGATTTTGTGGATAAACTCGTAAGGCATTTTGACGACGCTTCTGTCATGTTCGTCGCGCCGCGGCTCCTCAATTTCGATGGTACCTATAACGGCGGCAGGTCGTATCTCGAGCTCAGAAATGGCGCTGTCAAGGTCATGGTCGATACCGCTAACGCGGAGAAGCCGGGCGAGACGCAGGCCATTTCGACCGGCGCGTTCAGGCGGAAATATTTTCTCGACCTCGGCGGGTTCGACGACCTGTATCTTCCCGGCATATGGGAGGACGTGGACCTCTGTTTCAAAGGGCTCATGCTGGGATACAAGGGGATCTACGACCCTTCGAGCGTTATCTGGCACGATGAATCCACCACGTTCCACAAGGTATACGGCAGAAGAAAAAAGATGACGATCGCGCACAGGAACATGTTCCTTTTCTTCTGGAAGAACGTGACGGACGGGCGGCTTATCCTGGAGCACGCTATTTTTCTTTTTCCGCGGCTCGTTGCGTTGGCCCTCAAAGGCAATATGGAACCCGCCATGGGATTTTTTCACGCCCTTGGCAAGTTCCCGCTCGTCATGAGGAAGAGGAAAGAAACGAAAAAGTTTTTTGATAAAAGGGTTTTGGGGGACAGGGAGATCATAAAATAACGTACAGCGTACAGGGTACATCGTATATTGCGAGCAAGCGCATCTGGTATTAAACGTTAAATACCAGATGATCACGATGTACGATATACGACATACGATATACGAAGGTTAATATGAAGATAGTCTTACTTACAAGCGATATACTCGACGGCCTTATCGTCTGCCAGAAGCTTATAGATTCCGGTATGCGGCCCGAGGCCGTGATATACGAGAGAAAGCCTCTTACGCTCAAGGCCTCGGTGAAACGTTTCCTGTATATAATGAAGGGTATCATTAAAAGCCCGACTTATATTGGCATGATGGGCAAAAAGGCTTTTGAGACAGACGATATTAATGGTTCCCGCGTCATTGAGACCTTAAATAAGATATCCCCTGGCCTTATAGTGGTCGCGGGTACCAGGAAACTTAAAAAAGAGATATATGGCATCGCGAAGAAAGGCGCCATAAACCTCCATTCCGGCATTCTTCCTTATTATAGGGGCGCGGACTCGGAGTTCTGGGCGCTTTATAACGGCGATACGGACAGGATCGGCGTCACAATACATTTTGTGAGCGACGAGCTCGACGGCGGCGATATCATTCTGCAGGCCCGGCAGAATGTTGCGGCGAAGGACGACCACAGGTCTCTCCGGATGAAGAACATCGTCCTCGGCGCGGAAAAGATAGTGGAGGCGGTACGCCTGATAGAAAAGGGCGATGTTAAAAGGCAAAAGCAGGACAGCTCCCAAGCCCGGACTTATAAGTCGGCAAGACCGGAAGATGTCAAGGAGTACAGGGAGAGATATTTAAAAGGAAAAAGGAAAAAGGAAAAAGTTGTAAAAGAATTCGGTCCGGAAGGGTTAAAAGTGACTGAAAGGGTCGCTAAAGAGCCTCTCGGGATCCCTTCTTTGCGGAAACCCGACACGTTCACTCTCAGGATAGACGCGGACGAGTATGAGAAAGTGTCTTTTGGCGCGTATTATCCGCTTTTTGAAAAATATAAAGACGCGGTCTCGATATATTTTAACGTCAATTCGTTCAAGGACGCGGGTAATGAAATAAAAAAGTGCGCCGGTCTCGGGATAGACGTCGGTTCGCACGGGTTTTACCACCATACTTATAACGATTACGCGAGCAATCTCTACAATATCAAAAAGGCGAAAGAGTTCTTCCTCGGTCTGGGCATCGAGACAAGGGGGTTCGTGGCGCCGATGGGGAAGTGGAACGCGTCACTCATGCAGGCGCTTGAGGAAGAGGGCTACCTTTATTCCTCCGATTTTTCATACGATTACATGGGCGCTCCGAGCTATCCGCTCATCGGGGGCAAGTGGTCTAAAGTCCTTGAGATACCGGTTTTTCCGGTCTCTCCCGAGCTTTTTTACGAGAAACATTCACCCGACATGGAGCGGGTCGTCCAATATTATAAGGACGCGATTGACGCCATGATCAACGCGAACATCCCGGTCATCATCTATGCCCACACGAGTCCGTTATACCGTGATATTCCTAAGCTGCTCGAGCTCGTTTGTGATTATGCTATTAATGTGAAAAAACTTAAGCCGACCACGATGAGTTTGGTGGCACAGTCGGCGGGGCCTGCCTGCACCCGCGATAACGAATGTGCGGGTGGCGCTCGGTGTTCTGCGCGCCTCCGCGCTTCGCTTGTGCGGTGCTCGAGCACACTCGCGCCACCCGCCTGTCAACATTTAGGTGACATGAAGATGGACCGCTCGCGTCACCCGTCCGTCAATGAGTATTTTGGTAGAGAAACGCGAGTGCCGATTTTTGACAGGTTTAAGGACGCCGTGAAAGACGCGGTGGATTTTGAGAGGATCACGCCGGAGGGGGAACTCAAATGCGGCGCCATGGGGAAATTTTTTAAAATCGCCGCGCGAAAGATTTTTTAACGTAGGGGCGGACCCATGTGTCCGCCCTTTGTGTGTAATTGGAGGTTACGTAGGGGCGAGGTTTCCTCGCCCTTTAACCCGAGTCACGAGCAACGTCTTATCGGCGCCTGTCCTGTTTCTCGGCGTAAAATTATCGAGACGGCTTGTGGTCGTACCACTTGGTCAAGATTTTATGGATAGAGCCCTTGGTTGCCGGCGTAAAGATTGTTTTTCCACCCTGAGGCGCACTTATATAAGAATTTTACGCCTCGAAACACGCCCGGCGCCGTGTTGTGGAAGATTTAACCAGGTTAGTCTAACCTGGTTAAATTGTAGATCATGCCTGTTGTGTTTGTAAATGAAATATAAAAAAATTAGTTGTAACGAGATGGAGAAACATGAATAGTCTAAATAAATACGAAAAAGTACGTGATTTAATGAAGACAGGTGATGTTATCGCTTTTCAAGGGAATGATGCATGTGCAAAAGCAATACAGGTAGGAACAAAAAGTAAATATTCACATGTTGGGTTAGTGGTTCGTATTAAAGATTTAGCTATTGATAGAGTTTTTATAGCGGAATCTATAGTAACAGCAGGGGTTGTGCTAGTTCCATTAAGCAGGAAGTTAGAAGGATGCTCAGGATGTGCATGGTTCTTCCCCTTAAAGATGGATATCTCCAAATTGCCCGAATATGTGGATGAGAACACTATAAGGAAATTTTTTTACGAGTGGACAATGTCAGAATTAGGTAAAAAATATGACTTCAAATTAATAGGTGCCATTATCAGGCAGATTCTTGCGAGACAGAAAATATCCAAAGAGGACCAACAAGAGTATATATGTTCCGAATTTGTTGCTACCGCGTACAAGAAGGCAGGAATATTGCCGAAGAAATTATCTACAAGCCTAACACCAAAGGATATATGTGATTTAACGGTGTTGGGAGCTCCAATTGGGCTTAGATGAAAGGGCGGGGCGATAGACGGGGGCAGGTTTTGATGTTTGACAATTTAGGATAAGAACCCATTCCCATCCCCGTCATGGAAATGGTTATCTGCAAGGGGCAATTTCGCTCTTAAAAAGGGGGGGGGCAGGTTGCCGATTAAAATGGCAGACGGTACAAATTGTTAAATCAGGTCTTGAAACGTGAAAAGATATCAAGTTGAGGTAGAATGAAGAGAAACCGCACCGTTTGCAGTTTTGATCTCGCAAGTGTACCCCGAAATAAGGGTGAAAGTGCCCCTCCGATCGTAATTGCCCCTGGTTAATAAACCACAGATGCGATGATGTCCGTTTGATATATTTCCCATGTTTTCGAAGCAGGCACTGCGCGGGTGGCGCGAGCGTGTCCGAGCATCGCACAAGCGTAGCGCGGAGAAGCGCAGGACATCGAGCGCCAGGCCCCGCGCAATGCCACACAGAGAAGTCGCACCGTCTGCACTTTTGATCTCGCAAGTGTATCCCCAAGAGCAGTGCAGTGTGCGGAGTACATCGTACATCGAGAGCGAGCTGGAGTCAGAGCAAAAAAGTTCAGAAAATAAGAAGTTGAGAAGATAAGAAATTTAGAGAACCGGACTAAACTTCTCATCTTCTTATCTTCTAAATTTCTAAACATACGGTCCTTCGCTACCTTCTCTACGCACTTGCTTGCGAGATACGACATACGCCGCACGGCACTCTACGCACCACGCACTCCGCACTTTGTACGCTGAACTCTGCACGACATACGATATACGACATACGAAATACGGGAGTTCTATGCCGCAATACCCAATACTCAATACGCAATACGGGTCACGGCTTTTTATTTTTTGAAAGAAAATCCCTCCTTAGGCTGTCTCTTAATATATAAGAGAAAGGAGGATGTCATGACGAAAAGATTTATTCCGGAACAGGTAATTGAGCAAAAAATTTTTGTAATGAGAGGTCAAAAAGTCATAATAGACAGGGACATAGCGCAACTCTACGGTGTCGCTACAAAATATCTCAATAGGCAGGTAAGAAGGAATATAAAGCGTTTTCCTGATGAATTCATGTTTCGCCTTAATGCGGCAGAAAAAGACGGACTGGTGACAATTTGTCACCGGTTAGAACCGTTAAAACATTCGAGCGTTTTACCGTATGCTTTTACTGAGCATGGGGTCGCGATGCTTGCAAGCGTCTTGAACAGTGACAGGGCCATAAAAATAAGTATAGATATTATAAAAACGTTTATAAAGTTGAGAGAGATGCTTTATGCCAATAATGAGTTGGCGGTCCAATTGCAGAAACTTGAAAGAAAGCTCGAAAAACATGATCAAGAAATAATTTTGATCTTTGATACGATCCAAAAATTGATAAAGCTACCCGAAGAAAAGCCAAAGAAGGGTATCGGATTTCATGTGAAGTATGATTGACTAATAACCTTCGAATCATCTATTCAAGACGTTTTTGAAATCGTTCAGGGGGGTGAAAAGGGGACAGGCTACTTTTTTATTGAAAAGCAGCCTGTCCCCTTTATAACGAGAAGCCGCACCGTCTGCACTTTTGATCTCGCAAGTGTACCCCGAAATAAGGGTGAAAGTGTCCTGCCACCTACCAATTGTCGGGCGGGTGACGCGAGTGGTCCCGTTTTCATGCCACCCATCACAGTGAAAATGGGTGGCGCGAATGGTTTCGAGCATCGCACAAGCGAAGCGCGGAGAAGCGCAGAGACCTGAGCGACAGGCCCCATTTTCACATCCCCCACATTGCAGGGACCCGAGCGGCAGGACCCGCCTGCCAATCACCAAAATTTGCACCGCACGCCAGGAGGCGCGCAGAACGCTACCACCGCCAGGCCCCGCGGCATTGCTCTGCGCACCACGCACCTCTCCCGTTTTGCCCCGCGTAGAGGTGTGTGATACACTTGTACCCATGCCCGCTTCGGCGGGAAGAAGATGTGAAAAATTTAACTCAAAACGGGGGATATATATGCGCCGATCGAACGTTATTTTTAGGTCGATAATATTTGCATGCGTGTTGACAAGCTTTATCGTCATTGCCGGCAGTGCATGTGCCGAGAGCGATGGGAAGCTGAAAGTAGGCGTCTACGCGTCGGCGCCGTTCGCCCTCAAAGACGGGCTCGGCAACTGGAGTGGCATATCGGTCGACCTGTGGGCGGCGGTGGCCGAAAAACAGGGCATTGACTATGATCTTATAGAGGTACAGGAGAAGGACGCGGTCACCAAGCTGGCGAACCGGGAATTGGACGTGATAGCCATGGGGCTGCCCGTCAGGGCGGAAACAGAAGGGCTCATAGATTTCTCTCAGCCATTCTTCGCTTCTGACTGGTCCATAGCGGTCATGAAGAGGCCTATCGTGACGATATGGGGGTCGCTTTTCAAGGTATTTTTCTCATGGCAGCTTTGGACCGTCGTGGGTGGATTGGTGATCGTTCTGCTTTTCGTGGGACTTATCATCTGGTACATAGAAGGGCGCGAGAACACCGAGGATTTTGGCCCCGATCCGGTGAAGAACATAATATACGGCCTATATTGGTCTGTGGCCATGATGACGGGGGCCGGCGAGAAAGCGCCCAAGTCGGTATTCGGCAGGCTTATCGCCATGACGTGGATATTCGCCGGGCTTTTTGTTACGGGCGCGTTCACGGCTTCCATAACGACCGTTCTTAATGTAGAACATCTTACCGCTCAAATATCCAGCGAAGAGGACCTTCCCCGGGCTTATGTGGCCGTTACGCGCGGTGAATGCGAACATATTCTTGAACAGATGAACGTCAATTACGTGTCGTGCGCCGATGAGGATGGATGTTTCAACATGCTGACCGGGGGCGCCGTCGACGCGGTAGTGGGAGGGGAACCCCTTCTTGAACATTATGCCGCCAAAAAATATCCGGGGAAACTCGACATCATACCGATGGATTACGAGGAAGTGTTCTACGCGTTCGGTCTCAGGGACAATGGCGGCCTTGCGGAGAAGGTCAATCAAGGTATTCTTAAGATAACTTCGGACCATGCCTGGGCACGGACATTAAGGAAATACCTGGAAGGGTGAAAGTGCCCCCGTGCTGAGCAACAGGAGGGAAGAACGAATGAAGACGAATAAATTAATGGCAAAGGCGATTTTGCTTGCGGGCCTATTGAAATATCAGCCTGACGCGATCGTTAGTCAGGAGATAGTAAAAAAGGACATTGGCACTGTTACGCTCTTCGCTTTTGATAAGGGGCAGGGGTTAAGCGAGCATACGGCGCCGTTCGACGCTTTGGTCTATATCGTGGACGGTCGGGCCGAGGTCAGAGTCTCCGGAAGACCTCATGTCGTCAAAAAAGGCGAAATGATCATCATGCCCGCCAATAAGCCGCACTCTTTGCAAGCTCAGCAAAAATTCAAAATGCTCCTCATCATGATCAAATGATGAAGGGCGCAGTGATCGCTGTGCTGTTACGTTCCAATATCAAAACATCCATTTTTTACCAATCGAACGACCAATATATCTGTATGGACGCCCTCTTCTGTGGTTTTAGGGTGTGGTTTATTTTGTTAAAACTTGGTTTTTCCCCAATCGTAAGGTATCCTATATATAGGGGCTGTAAAATTTAGTAAAGTTATATATCAGCCGTTCAGAGAATAGAATTGAGGGGCAGAGTTGAGTGTTGGTGTCTGGTTTGTGAATCGTGAGGGATGGTGCGGTGTATAACAAAGTAGGTGTGAAATGAGAAGTTTATTCATCAGAGACGTATGTCTCAGCGTGATGATTTTAATTTTTCTTATAGTTGCGGAGACCGCATATGCGAGTCTTGTAGGGTATTGGAATTTCAACGGTGATATTTCAGACAAAAGCGGTAATGGTTACAATGGTACAAATTATGGGGGGGCGACCATAGGGGATAATGGAAAATTCGGTCAAGCTTTGAGTTTTGATGGATCGGATGATTATATTAATGTTGGAGATGTTGATGTTCTTGGGCAGATAACTATATCTGCGTGGGTAAAAACAACAGATGGGCATATTACGGGAAACTCCGGTGGTATTGTGTCGAAATGGGATACAAGGCCGGGGTATTATGGGCCATACACTATGGTGTGTACCGCGAACGTTGCTAGCATTGTTATTGCTTCGAATACCTCTAGCGGGAGCGGTGCAGGGGGGTCCAGCACAGCTGCTTTGGACAATACATGGCATTGTTTCACGGGAACTTACGATGGTCAAAAGATCAGATTTTATATTGACGGTATATTGATAGATGACGCTGATTATACGGCAGGAATGTTTAACAGTGATTTCCCGACGCTTATCGGACGAGAGATATACACCAACGCGGCTGGCATGAGGCTGTTTCACGGCGCCATGGATGATGTTTCCATCTGGAACGAGGCATTGAGTAGTGATGATATTTTGCAGGTAATGAATTTCAGCGTTGGTGCTTATAATTTTTTAAAGACGGACAACAATTTTCTTTACAGCGCGGCAGATATGGAAGAGTTGTATGATCATTATCTGGCCGGGCCGGGGGAAGGCATAACAATCAACGGTAAGGAATGGCAATATTTCGCCAACGATCCGGAGTGGGTGCTGGCGATCGATCCGAACCCTGAAGTGGGCGACTATTTTGTGCAGGAAAACATGTATTATATCAAACTGGGATCGGGTGTGGGTGCTCCCATTGGAGGCGGTGTTCCGGAATTGCCCGCGGGTATTATCAATATAATGACGATATTTGCGAGCATGGTTATTTTTTTTCCTATTCAGTACCGTTTATGGCGCTAAAACCACACGTGTACCCGAAACCAATCCCAAACCTGTATCTCCACAATTTGACAAAACCCCATCAATAGCTTACAATTACGAAAAGCACGATAGCCCACACAGCAGGTAAAAAATGCGGCATTTTACGAAGAGACTTTTCAGGACCAAGGACCTTAACACCATCCTGGATGAAAGCCACGATCCCAAGATGAAGTTGAAAAAGGTGCTTGGTCCTTTTGACCTTATCCTTCTCGGGATCGGGGCGATCATCGGGGCGGGTATCTTCGCTACGATCGGGACCGCCACGACGGGCGACGCTTTACGGCCCGGCGCGGGGCCCGCGCTCATGGTCTCTTTCGCCCTCACTGCGGTCGCCTGCGGTTTCGCCGCGCTCTGTTACGCGGAACTCGCGGCGATGGTGCCTATATCGGGCAGCGCCTACACGTATTCATACGCCAGTTTCGGGGAATTCATAGCGTGGATAATAGGATGGGACCTTATTATCGAATACGGCGTTGGGAACATTGCGGTCGCCATAAGCTGGTCGGGGTATTTTAACGAGCTCCTGCATGGGCTGGGTATCACACTGCCGCCGTGGTCTACCATCGATTTTCGTTCGGCTTTCGCGGGATTCGAAAAAGCTTCGGCGCTTCTTAGCACGGGGACGCCGCTCAACGGTCTGGAACCGGCCCTTCAGCACGCGTGGGCCGCGGTCAGGGAAGCGCCCCATATTTTCGGGCTGCCGTTCATCTGCAATGTCCCGGCCATGATCATAATAGCGGTGCTCACGACAGTGCTTGTAATAGGTATAAAGGAAAGCGCGCGTTTCAACGAGGGGATAGTGGCCGTTAAATTGCTTGTACTGGGTTTTTTCATATTGGTGGGTTCTTTTTACGTGAAACCGGAGCACTGGAGCCCGTTCGCGCCTAACGGTTTTGCGGGTATAAGGGCGGGCGCCGCCATAGTCTTTTTCGCTTTTATAGGGTTCGACGCCGTGTCCACTGTCGCCGAGGAAACGCGCAATCCCAGGCGCGATATGCCTATCGGCATTCTAGGTTCGCTCGTTGTTTGTACCGTTATTTATATAGTAGTGGCGGCGATATTTTCCGGGATGATGCCTTATTCGGCGCTTAAGGACTCTCTCGCGCATCAGAAGGCGGAACCCTTGGCTCTCGCCATGCAGTATGTGGACCTTGGTTGGGCCGCAGGGATAATCGCTCTGGGCGCGGTCATCGCACAGACGGCGGTACTTCTGGTCCTCCAGCTCGGCCAGGCCAGGATATTTTTTTCCATGTCGCGGGACGGGCTTCTGCCGTCCGTTTTTTCACGCGTGCATCCCAAATTCAAGACGCCGCATGTCAATACCATCATCATAGGGATCGTTGTCGCGGTCGTCGCTTCTTTCACGAACATAGAGGAAATGGTGGACCTGACGAATATAGGCACTCTTTTCGCGTTCATACTGGTATGTTTCGGCGTCATAATCCTGCGTATCAAGGAACCGCACAGGCCGAGGGCGTTCAGAGTCCCGTTAAGCCCGATCATTCCGCTGCTCGGGGTCGGGGCCTGTATTTTTTTGATGACGGGGCTTCCCGCGGTCACGTGGCTGAGGTTCGGTATCTGGCTTATCGTGGGGCTCGTGATATATTTCGGTTTCAGCATGAGGAACAGCCAGCTTCATAAAGCGTACCATTCACAGCACCATCCGCATGTGAAATAAGGAGGGCCGATGAAAAGATCAAGTAGAATAGTAGCGCTCGTCGCCGTTTGCTCGGCATTGTCTTTGCCGGTTTTTGGGCCCATCGAGGTCCACGCGGAAGACGCCGTGACGATACAGCTCCCGGTTCCCAGGACCGAAGGAGGCAAACCTTTAATGCAAGCCCTGAAAGAAAGAAAAAGCCTGCGTAGTTATGATACCAAAGAGCTGTCCTTACAGGAGCTTTCCGACATGCTCTGGGCGGCATGCGGCGTGAACCGTCCGGGATCCGGCATGAGGACAGCTCCTAGCGCGAAGAACATGCAGGAGATCGACGTTTATGTGGCCAAAGCCGACGGTCTTTATCTGTATAATGCCGGGGCGAACACGCTTCAGCAGGTTTTAAAGGACGATATAAGAGCGCTTACGGGAAAACAGGATTTTGTCAAGAACGTTCCCGTTGCCCTGATATTCGTCGCGGATCTCTCCAAGATGCAGGGGTTATTGCCCCAGGACATTGATTTCTATGCCGCCACGGACACGGGCTATATCAGCCAGAATGTTTATCTTTACTGCGCTTCCGAAGGATTGGCTACCGTTGTTCTCGGGTGGGTAGATAAGCCGGCCCTGGCAAAAGCTATGAAGCTCGGTCCCGGGCGGAAGGTGGTACTGACCCAACCGGTAGGTCATCCGAAAGAGTAGTTCCCACGGTCTAATATCCCGGGAACATAAGCAAGGAGGAATAATGTATACCATATCTTTTTTGACAGGATGCGTGATCTTTTTGTTGATACTGTCCATCAGGATCATACAGCAGTATGAGACAGGCGTCGTTTTTCAGCTGGGAAGATATTCGAGGACGCTCCAGCCGGGCCTTAATTTCATCATTCCCGTGATCGAATGGACGAGGGTGATCGATATGAGGATAACGACGCATGATATACCCACGCAGCAGGTAATAACCAAGGACAATGTGCCGGTGTCCATAAACGGCGTAGTGTATTTTAACGTCAATGACGCCCAGACGGCGGTCATCAAGGTGCAGAGTTATATGTACGCGATCTCGCAATACGCGCAGGCCGCTCTGAGAGACGTGGTAGGCGGCATGTCGTTCGATGAGCTTTTGGCCGAAAGGAAGAAGATCGGCGACGAGATCGAAAAGATAATCTCGGAAGAAGCGAAGAACTGGGGGCTCCAGGTCTCCGCGATCAAGATACAGGACGTCGATATGCCCGAGGAGCTTAAAAAGATGATGTCGCGCCAGGCCTCGGCCGAAAGGGAAAAAAGGGCCACGATAACGAAGGCCGAAGGAGATAAGCTGGCGGCCTTTAATCTCGCGGAAGCGGCCAGGACCATGACCGGGTCCCCGGGAGCGATGCAGCTAAGAACGCTACAGACCGTGGATGGGCTCGGTTCCAGTCCGTCCAATACGGTCGTTCTCGCCGTTCCGGTGGAGATAATGCAGATGATAAAGGGCTTTATCCCGGATAAGCCGCAGAATAAACAGGACTAAGGACTGTGCGCGGCTGTTGATCTCTCGAAATTTTGATATTGTGTCTCTCGTAAATATTTCAAGGAGGAAAAATGCCCGACATTAAAGACCTGTTCCAGAGCGCTGATTGGAAAGCCGAAAAGCACGTTCCCGTGATAGAGGCCCCGGATACGGTAAAAAAAGGCCAGCCGTTCAAAGTCACCGCGATGGTGGGCAAGGAGATACCTCATCCAAATAAGACCGAGCACCACATCAGCTGGGTCACGCTGTTCTTTCAGCCCGAGGGAGAGAAATTCCCTTACCAGATAGCCCGTGTCGAATTCTGCGCGCACGGCGCTTCGGCACAAGGGCCGGACACCAGCTCGGTCTACACGAGCTATGAGGCGGCCGTATCGTTCAAGACCGACAAGCCTGGAGTGATATACGCTTCCAGTTACTGCAACATACACGGTCTATGGCAGAACAGCAAAACGCTGAAGGTCGAATAAAGGCCGGGAAATATAACGGTAGAAGGCAGGATCCCCGTTCCGGACGGGGGGCCTGCCTTTTTTATTTACTTTAAAGATCGGCTTTATATGGAGACAGAAAAAACGTTTGTATTTACGATACCGGGCAGTATACTCGAAAGAAGAGGGGGTAAAAGTGTTCCCCCCGGAATATGTTGAACTAATAATGAGGTAACGGACATATGGCCAAATTCTTACTTGGACAGATGGATTATATATTTTTCGTGTGTGGACTCATGTTCATAATAATAGCGGGCGTGAGTTTCAAACTTTACTGGAAGGATCCTATACGCCGGCCATGGATGTGGCTGGTCCTCTTTGGTCTTTTGCAGGGGCTTAACGAGTGGATGGACGTGCTGGCGTTGATGTTGCCGGACACGCTGTTCTTTAAAAGCGTTAGACTTATAGGGTTGGCGCTCTCTTTCGTTGCGCTCGCTGAGTTCGGCCGGAGAGGACTTTTTGGACAGGACCGCCGCGTTTTGGTGCGCTCGCTGATACTGTTGTCTTTTGTCTTTGCCCTTGCGGTCACGTTCGTGACGGATATTGGTACGGCGAACGCGGTCTTACGCTATATCATAGGTTTTCCGGGCGCCGTGTTGACGTCTTTAGCCTTCTTCCGGATAGCGCGGATGAACACCAGCGGTATCCCGCGGGCCGGAGCACGCGTTGCCGGTGTGTCTATGCTGGTCTATGCCGTGGTCGCCGGTCTTGTCGTTCCCGCGGTGTCGTGGCCGCCGGCCTCGTGGTTGAATAACGATGTTTTTCTTTCGATTGCCGGTGTGCCGGTGCAGGCGGTACGCATGCTGTGCGCTCTGTTTATCACGGTCGGTATCTGGTTCTATTCGCTTTCACTCGCCGCCATTGACGACCGTCCGGTCCGGGTGAGGAGGGAGCTGTTATATCCCTTGGCCATACTGTTCTTGATAAGCATGGGGTGGGTCGCTACCGAAAGCCGCGGCGATATGGAGGAGATGAAACAGCGTGAATGGGTATTGGGGCAGGCGACGAAGATAGCGCAGGTCATCAATCCAGACCTTGTAAAAATGCTTTCTTTCACGTCGGCCGACAAAGATTCGCCGGCGTATCAGAGGATACGGGAACAGATGATCGCCCACGGCAAATACATTCGTCATAGGAGTATATGGAGCGTTGCTTTGAGGAAAGGTTCCATCATATTCGGCCCTGAAAACCTTGATCCGGACGATCCTATAGCTTCACCGCCGGGATCGGTATATGAAAAACCGTCACATAAGACCGTCGAGATCTTTAATACAGCGGAGTCCTGCGTTGTGGGGCCGTATGACGATGAATTCGGGACATTCATAAGCGCTTTGGCGCCGGTATTAGACCCTCGTGATGGTAAAGTGCTTATGGCGGTGGGTATGGACATTTTCGCGGCGGATTTTTATTCCCGTATTACCGCCGCGCGGATGTTTCCGATCTTTTGTACAATGTTGATAATCCTGCTTGTTCTTGTCGGACTGACGTTCATTGGAGAACAGTACAGGTCGGCAAATGAACGTTTACGGGACATGCGTTACATGGAAGTGGTTTTTACCGTCATAGTGGGCATGGTCCTGACCGTTATGGTAACTTTGCTGATAGGTGAGAACGAGACGCGGAATAAACAAAGAGTGTTCGATCTATTGGCGAGAGAGCAGACAGACACGCTTCGGGACATATTTTTCGGTATACGAGAAGATCTGATCGGTCTTGCCAACTTGTTTGAAAGCAGTATTGAAGTGGACCTTGATGAGTTTTCCACGTTCACGGCACCCATATTGTCCCGCGAGCCTATTCAGGCATACGCATGGGTCCCTCGGGTGTCACAAAAAGAAACCATGTTTTTTGAGACAAGAGTTCGGGAGTCCGGACTTGACGGGTTTTATATTTATGAGAAGAATGATAAAAAGGAAAAAATACCGGTCTCCGGACGGGACGAGTATTATCCCGTGCTTTATATAGAACCCCGGCCGGATTATGAGACCGCTATAGGTTTCGATGTCGGGTCCGAGAAGGTCCGAAGAAGCGCTTTGAAGAGGTCTCTCAATACAGGACTTCGTACCGCTACGGACCCTCTCGAGCTTGCGACGGGACAAAAGGGCCATAGGGGAAGCCTGATATTCCAACCGGTCTTCAGGAACGGGAATATTTTCGGTTTTGTTATAGGTATAGTCGATCTGCAATCAGTGTTCACGGTGGGATGTGATAGAGCCGCGCATGTAAAGGTTGGCGAAGGTATGGTAAGATCGTTCTTGGTGGACCTCATGGCATCAGAAGGGATGGTCCCCCAGGCGGTATGTCCGCAGGGTTCCGATGCTGGTTGTTTCGGTAATATTAGCGAAGATCTGTCCATTCGCGGTGGTAAATTAATGGCCGTGAACCCTCTGTTCATTTTTGGGCGGGCTTACGCCGTGGTCGCCTATCCGGGAGAGGATTTTTATAAAAAGTATCCATCGCGAGACATTTGGATCGCCGCTCTGGGCGGGGCTATTTTTACGGTGTTCTTGACAGTTTTTGTCGGTTTTCTGCGACGCCAGAGCGTTGTCCTGGAAAGACAGGTAGAAGCGCGCACGACGGAGCTTAAAGGACAGACGAAACTTTTGGAGACCATATTTTATTCTACTCCCGGGTTCCTTGTTTTGAAAGATATTGATTTGAAGTATATAAAGGCGAATCCCGCTTTCTGTGATCTTGTCGGATATCCGCCGGGCAAGATCATTGGCAAAACAGATGTGGACTTTTTTGCGCAGGAGGATGCCGATGATCATCGCAGGATGGATACGCAGGTTATTTCTACGGGCATGCCCGTAGAATATGAAAGGAACGTTCAGGGGAAGAAAGGCTCCAGATTGATGAGCATGGCCAAGGTCGCTATTCATGATGACAAGGGTTCCGTGATAGGCGTATTGTGGTCCATGATCGACGTGACCGAACACGAGCAGGCCGAGAGGAACCAGCGGCTTGCTTCATTGGGACAACTTGTCTCTAACGTGGCCCATGAGGTAAATAACCCTCTCATGATAATCTCCGGGAACGCGCAGCTCTGTCTCGAAGAAGGCACGGGGGATGTCCGGCTAAAGGACAAACTCGGGGTCATTGTGGAACAGGCGAAAAGAGCGCGGGATGTGATCCAGAAGATGCTCAAATTCTCTCAACATTCGTCGGGAGAATTAAAGAGAATGAACATTGAAGATGGGATAGAAACGGTACTGGGGCTTATGGAGAATAAATTCGGCCCGGCGAAAATAACGATAAAAAGAAATTACGCGAAGGATGTCCCTCTTATCTCAGTTGATGAGCGGCAGATGCAGGAAGTATACAGGAATATCTTAAATAACGCTCAGGAAGCGATGCCGAACGGGGGTATTATCGAGATAACCGTTGTCAGGGAAGGTGATTTTGTGCGTATCGATTTCAAGGACACCGGATGCGGTATGCCCGAAGACATAAAGGCCAGGATATTTGAACCGTTCTTTTCCACAAAAGAAAATAATCCGGGATTGGGGCTTCCCATCACGTATTCCATAATCAAAGCCCATAAGGGTGAGATAAGTTATAAAAGCCTTCCGGAAAAAGGAACTACCGTTAGCTTGTTATTGCCGATCAATGATTAAAATGGGCGATGTATAAAATCCGAAAAAAGTTATTGACAAATACCCGGATTAGTGTAAAATAAAGGCAGAGTAATTTAGTGAATAAGGGATCGTAATCTTAAACCACAAGGTTGAGAGGAGTTCACCTTGTGGTTTTTTTTTACTTCGGCAGGCTTAGTATTGATCCTCAGCTTGTCGAAGGGTTAATATCCCGGTATTCCTAAAAATTTTATTTATATGAAGGAGGTGTTTTGCAATGGCTAAAGGAACAGTAAAGTGGTTCAATAACGCGAAAGGTTATGGATTTATTACTCCCGAGTCTGGCAAAGATGTGTTCGTGCATCATAGCTCGATACAGGGCGATGGGTATAGATCTTTAAACGAAGGGCAGGCGGTCGAATTCGAAGTTCGACAGGGCCCCAAAGGTGAAGAAGCTATAAACGTAGTAAAGCTGTAATAAGCGGTCAGAAAGATCATCCCCGCAATGGAAATGTTCTCCATCGCGGGGATGATTTTTGTATCAAAAGGAAAACAGTGACCATGCCGAACCAGAAAAGAAGAAAAGACGTCCGGAACGTCGCGATCATCGCGCATGTCGATCACGGGAAGACCACGCTTGTCGACGCTCTCCTTAAATGTACAGGGGCTTATGCCTTCAAGGACGGCGAATCGACCATCATGGACTCGAACCCCCTCGAGAAAGAAAGGGGGATCACCATATTTTCAAAGAACGCCTCGCTCGAATATAAAGGGGTACAGTTAAATATAGTCGATACGCCGGGACACGCGGATTTCGGGAGCGAAGTGGAACGTATACTTAAAATGGTCGAAGGCGTACTCCTTCTTGTCGACGCGGTCGAGGGCCCGATGCCGCAGACCAAATTTGTGCTGAAAAAATCCCTTGAACTCCATTTAAAACCTATTCTTGTCATTAATAAGATCGATCGTCCGAACGCCCGGCCTAACGAGGTCGCCGACATGACGTTCGATCTTTTCTGTGAACTTAACGCGTCCGACGAACAGCTTGATTTTCCGATCGTATACGCTTCGGGAAGAGAAGGATACACAACGCTCGATCTGGATGAACCAGGTACTTCGATGAAACCGCTTTTGGATACCATCCTTCACAGGGTGCTTCCGCCGGTAGCGGACCCGGACCTTCCTTTTCAGATGCTGGTGACGATGCTCGATTATGATCCGTATGTAGGGCTCATAGCGATCGGGCGTATTTTCCACGGGTCCATCCGTATGTCGGAACCGATAGCTCTCGTGAAGCGGGACGGTACGGTCAAAAAAGGCAAAGTGACAAAGATCATGAAATATAAGGGGTTGACACGGGTCGAGGTCAACGAGGCTATAGCCGGGGACATCGTTCTCATTGCCGGGATAGAGGGGGTCGATGTGGGAGAAACTCTCGCGAACGCCGACGCGCCGGAGGCCCTGCCTACCATAAAGGTGGACGAGCCGACGATCTCCATGAACTTTTCGCATAATACAAGCCCTCTTGCCGGCAAGGAAGGCGGACGTTTCCTGACGTCGCGGCACATACGCGAAAGGCTCTATCATGAGGCCATGGTCAACGTCGGTATCAAGGTGGAAGAGGCCGAAGGGGGAGAACGGTTCAAGGTCTCGGGGCGAGGAGAGCTGCATCTGGCGATACTCATCGAGACGATGCGTCGTGAAGGTTATGAGATGGAGGTTTCCCGTCCGACTGTCATTCTGAAAAAGGTCAACGGCGAGATGCTCGAGCCGGTCGAAGAGGTCGTCATAGAAGTGGACAGCGAATATCAGGGTGCTGTCATGCAGGCGCTTGGGGAGAGAAAAGCGGAGATGAAGGTAATGAAGACGACGTCGACGGGTTCTATGCGTATGGAATTCATCATCGCCTCAAGGGCGCTTATCGGTTTCAGGAGCGATTTTCTTATGATGACCCGCGGGAACGGCGTCATGTACCAGAATTTTTTCGAATACCAGCCGTATAAAGGGGAGATGCCGTCGCGCCAGAGCGGGGTGCTTATCTCGCACGGGGCCGGTGTCGCGGTCGCGTACGCGCTGGACAATCTGCAGGCCCGAGGGGAGATATTCATTAAACCCGGTGATAAACTGTATGAAGGCATGATCGTGGGTGTTAATAATAAAGGGACGGACCTTATCGTGAACGCCCTCAGGGAAAAGAAATTGACGAATATGCGTGCGGCGGGGTCCGACGACGCCATACAGCTCATACCTCCCAGGGAAATGACGCTTGAATTCGCCCTTGAATTCATAGAAGACGACGAACTCGTCGAGATCACGCCCCAGAACATCAGGCTCAGGAAACTGTATTTGAAGGAAGAGGACCGCAAGCGCGCTCTTCGCGAGGAGAGAGCGTTGGCGGGGGAATGAGCGCTCCAAACGGTCGTGTTCTGTTGGACTGGACCGGCAAAGTGTGTTATAATGCCCCACAAAGGTTATCGTGAAAAACAAATTAAATCCTCTGATCATCGGAGATCTTAAAATAGAAGTGCCCATTATACAGGGCGGAATGGGAGTAAGGGTATCCACTTCTTCTCTCGCGGCCGCCGTCGCTAACGCGGGCGCGGCCGGTACTATTGCGAGCGTCGGACTCCCTCCTGATACGGACGAGAACAGGGCCGACGTTCCCAAATCCTGCAGAGAACATCTTCAAGTAGAGATACGCAAAGCCAGAAAAATGTCCAAGGGCGTCATCGGCGTCAATATAATGGTCGCGCTCTCGAATTATGAGGATATCGTAAGGACCACCGCGGAGGAAAAAGCCGATTACATCATTTCCGGCGCGGGCCTTCCTCTCAGGCTCCCCGAATACACGGAAGGGAGCTCCATAAAACTGATTCCACTCATATCTTCGGGAAGAGGCGCGGACCTGGTGTTAAGGACATGGCGGCGGCGTTATAATAAACTGCCGGACGCCGTCATCGTCGAAGGGCCCTTGTCCGGCGGGCATATCGGCGGGAATTCGCTGGAGGAGCTAAAGGCGGGAAGGCTTACGAGGCTTGAGGATTCGCTGAAGGATGTGCTTGGTGTGGTCAAGGAGTATGAAGATCTTTCGAACAAAATGATCCCTGTGGTAGCGGCAGGCGGGATATTTGACGGTAAGGACATGGCGAGGTTCCTCATGCTGGGGGCAAAAGGGGTCCAGATAGGTACGAGGTTCATCGCGACACACGAATGTTCCGCTTCGAACAAATATAAAGAACTTTTTGTGGAGGCGGACGAAAAATCCATTGTTTTTATACAGAGCCCCGTGGGTATGCCCGCGAAGGTCATCAGGACGAAATTCATCGACGAAGTGCTGAGAGGGGAAAGGCGGCCGATAAGCTGTAATTACCGGTGCCTCAGGACCTGTAATCCCAAGGAAGCCCCTTTCTGCATCGCCAAGGCGCTCATAGACGCGGTCGAAGGGGACATCGATAACGCGGTCGTATTCACAAGCAGTTATGTGGCGAAAATAAAAAAGATAGTGTCTGTAAAAGAATTGATCGAAGATATAGCCGGAGAAGCGGCACGGGAGATGGGCGCTTGCCCGGCTCGCTCGTCCGCGGTATCCTGAAAAACGCCTGCCATAATTCTGCCATTTTCTTTCATTTTGATCAAAATTAGCCTTGTAGCTCATTTGTTTTAAAGGTATAATCAAAACGAAATACCCGGTGCGGGAAAATAGGCGAATGAAGACATTGACCTCAATCATCATATGGATAGCCAGCGTCGTTTTGACGATGGTACTCTTTTTTGTGGAACTTTTCCTGACGATAATTCTGTTCCCGTTCGACAAAAAGAGAAAGGTCAACCATGCCCAGTGTTTCTGGTGGTCCAGCGCTATTATCGGCCTCAATCCTTACTGGAACGTGCATGTGAGCGGTCTCGAGAACATTGATCCCAAGAAAACCTATGTGGTGGTGGCCAACCACCAGAGCCTGGCCGATATCGTGGTAATGTACCAGACGCGGATGCAGTTCAAATGGGTGGCCAAGGAAAGCCTTTTTAAGGTGCCGTTCATAGGCTGGTGCCTTTCTCTTACCAAACACATCAGGCTTTCGCGGGGAAAATTCGGGAGCATAAAAAAAGTATACAGGGCGGCGGCCGAGTGGCTCCGGAACGATATGTCGGTACTGTTCTTTCCGGAAGGCACGCGCAGCGACACGGACGAGATGAAAGATTTCCAGAACGGCGCGTTCAAGCTCGCCATTAAAGAGAAAAAACCGGTGCTTCCCATAGCGATCAAAGGCACGAGAGAAGCCATCCCAAAGGGGAGCTGGGTCTTCAGCACGAAAGTGGACGCTAAAGTGACCGTCTTGCCGGCGATAGATACGTCGACTTTCCCAATGGCCGATTACGCGCGCCTCAGGGATATCGTATACGAAAAATTGACAAGTACGGTTTGATAATGACCGTGTCCGCAGTTGCCGCATGACCGATAGTTATTATTGAGAGACAAATCTACCGCAATACCAGCCATTGTTGACAAAAATCAATATATGTCATATAATGTCACATGCTTAGTTATATATTATAAAAAGTTACATATTTAAGATAACTACATAAACACATAATATCATGCAACTTACAGTAAAAGACGTTTCCGAGTTATTGAATGTATCTGAAAGAACGATATACCGCTGGATAAAGGAACAAACCATCCCCGTATACCACATACGTAACCAATATCGATTCAGCCGTTCTGAAATACTGGATTGGGCCAATTCAAACCGCATGACGGTCTCACCCAAGATATTCGAGGAAGAGGCAAAGACCGAGGAAACACCGCTGCCCAGTTTATATGATTCCCTTAAAAGAGGAGGCATACATTATCGTGTGGGCGGGACGGACAAAGGATCTGTCCTGAGATCTGTCGTGGACATACTTAATCTTCCCGAGTCTGTTGACAGGGAGTTCCTGTTTAAGGTACTTATCGAGCGTGAACAGTTAGGGTCCACGGGTATAGGCGAAGGGATAGCGATCCCGCACGTACGGAACCCGATAATACTGAATGTCTCTTCCTGCATTGTCGCTTTATGTTTCCTTGAGAGGCCGGTGGATTTCGGCGCGATAGACGGAAAGCCGGTCCATGCCTTGTTCACTCTCGTCAGTACGACGGCGCGGGCACATCTATATCTTTTGTCGCGGCTTATGTATATGCTCAAAGACCCCGGTTTTGCCGGGGTCGTATCAAATAGATCTGAGAGGGAAGCCATACTGGGCGAAACGCAACGTATCGAGAACAGCTTTAATAAAGATCTTTCCGGTACGCCGTAGTCCGGCACTGTATAAGGGGAACGGCGATTGAAATGTTATTGATATTCGTTGCCATGGGCTTTTTGTGTTTGAGCGGGCTTGTGGCTTTAGCGATAAAGAAAAAACCGGGTTTGTCCACTTTTCTCGCGGTAGCGGGCAATGTGGCGGGGTGCGCGCTGGGGCTTGTCCCCGCGTTCTACTCGATTTTGAGCGGGACCACGCTGTCTTTTAGAAAAGCGTGGGACCTTCCGCTGGCTTCTTTTTCAGTCTCGATCGATCCCCTTTCGGCCTTTTTCCTTATACCGATACTTTTTCTTTCCCTTCTCAGCGCCATTTACGGCAGTGGGTACATAGCCCACTGGTATGGCAAAAAAAATACGGCCCTCGCGTGGTTCTTTTTCAACATGCTTGTCGCCAGTATGGTGATGGTGGTGACGAGTCGTAACGGTATATTGTTCCTCATAGCGTGGGAGATCATGTCGCTTGTCTCGTTCTTCCTTGTGATATTCGAGAGCGAAAAAGATATGGTCCGTTCGGCGGGATTCACGTACCTGGCGGCGACGCACCTGGGGACAGCGTTCCTCTTCGTGCTTTTCATGCTTTTAGGCGCGGGGAAAAGCGTGCTGGATTTCGACCAGTTCGGCGCCGCGGAAGAGTTCCTAAAAAGCGTTATTTTTATACTCGCGATCATCGGGTTCGGCACGAAGGCGGGGTTCATTCCGCTCCATGTGTGGCTCCCCGAGGCCCATCCGGCGGCTCCCAGCCATGTTTCGGCGCTTATGTCGGGTGTTATGATAAAAACGGGTATCTACGGCCTTATCCGTGTGATTACCTTTCTCGGCACGCCGCCTTTATGGTGGGGGTATCTGCTTATAAGTATCGGCGCTGTTTCAGGCGTGCTGGGGGTGTTGTTCGCTGTGGCGCAGAAGGATGTTAAAAGACTTCTTGCTTATTGCAGCGTCGAGAATATCGGTATTATAGCCCTGGGGATAGGCATTGGGCTTATCGGCATACACTATGGTTCACCCCTTGTCGCCGTATTTGGCATGGCGGGTGCCCTTATGCATGTTGTAAATCACGCCGCTTTTAAAGGCCTGCTTTTTCTCGGGGCGGGATCGGTGCTGAGTTCAACGGGAACACGTGATATTGACAGATTGGGTGGCCTTTTAAAGCGCATGCCTTGGACGGGCCTTTCTTTTTTTATCGGCGCGGCGGCGATATCGGGTCTTCCGTTCCTCAACGGTTTTATCAGCGAATTTTTGATATATTCCGGGGCGTTCAAGGGGTTGCTCATGGACAAGGTCACGGGCATGTTCGCGGCCTTTGTTGTGGCGTCCCTCGCGGTAATAGGGAGCCTGGCGGTTTTATGCTTTACCAAGGCTTTCGGGGCGACCTTTCTCGGTGAGATGAGGTCTGAAATGAAGGAACATACGGTGGAATCGGTCCGGGCGATGCGTGTCCCCATGTTCTTCCTTTCGGCGGTATGCGTAGTTATAGGACTTTTCCCGATAGTGTTCGTCAGGGTTTTGGGTACGGTCCTTTCCGTGGTCACGGGGATGGGAGGGGAGAAGATCTTGTCGAATATCGAGACTGTCGGGACACCGCTTACGGCGATAATGATATCGTCATGGATGTTCATACTGTCCGCCATGGCCGTTCTAACGCTGCGTAAAGTTCTTTTGTCGGGACGGTCCGTTACGCGGTCGGTCACATGGGATTGCGGGTATCTCAGGCCATCGCCCAGGATGCAGTATACTTCTTCCTCTTTTGCCCAGCCCGTTACAAAGATGTTCAATTTCATATTGAGGACAAAATGCCGTCTTTTGGGTCCGCAGCCGGTCTTCCCGCGAAAGGCGTCGTTCGAGACGGAAACGCCGGATGTGTTCAAGGAGAACTTATATGAACCGGCCTTTAAAGGGGTGGACCGCGCTTTTCTGAAACTCGGGTGGATACAGCAGGGAAGGCTTCAGTATTACGTTATGTATATTCTGGTGACGCTTATGATACTTCTTATCTGGGAGCTTATATGACCTTGGATGTTACAGGTCTCATATACGTGGCACTGGCTTTTACGCTGGCGCCTTTCATGTTCGGCGTCATTAACCGCGTGAAAGCGTTTTTCGCCGGGCGAAAAGGCCGGCCGCTTTTACAGCTCTATTATGATATTTTTAAGCTGCTCCAAAAAGGCGCGGTCTACTCGAGGACGACGAGCTGGATATTCAAAGCGGCGCCCGTTATAATCCTCTCGGCGGTAGCGGTATCGGTCCTGATCGTCCCTTACGGAGGGCATGGTGCGCTTCTCGCATTCGAAGGTGACCTTGTACTTCTTGCGTATCTCTTCGGCCTGGCGCGGTTCTTCTATATATTGGCGGCGCTTGATACCGGTTCGAGTTTTGAGGGAATGGGAGCGAGCCGCGAGGCGCAGTTCTCGGTCCTGGCGGAACCAGCGTTTTTTCTGGCACTGGCGGCGCTCGCGCGGCTGACAAAAAGCGTTTCTCTTTCGGGGATATATTCCTATTTTTCATTCGGGTCATGGAGCGTGATGTGGCCGGTAATGACGCTCGCCGCTGCCGCGATACTCGTGATCTTTTTCGTGGAGAACGCGCGTGTTCCCGTGGACGATCCGAATACGCATCTTGAGCTTACGATGATACACGAGGTGATGGTGCTTGATAACAGCGGCCCCGATCTCGCTTTTATGCTGTACGGCGCGGCGCTCAAGTTCTGGGTGCTCGGGGCGCTTTTTATCGGCGTGGTCCTTCCCGCGCGTTCGGAGATGCCGTGGTTCGACATGCTGGTATTTCTTCTTGGTATGGGGGCGCTTTCCGTGCTTGTGGGTGTTGTCGAATCTATCGTGGCGAGGCTTCGCCTGTTAAGGGTGCCGCAGCTCCTTACGACGGCTCTGGCCCTGGCGATCCTCGCGTTCATGTTCCAGAATAGTTAAGAGGGGTATATGTCCGGATCAGTAGACGTATTCATGTTCGTTATCGTGATCCTTAATTTGGCGATCCTTTCGTCAAGCCGGCTTGCCGATTGTATACACATAGTCGCTTTGCAGGGAGTCCTGGTTGGCTTGCTTTCGCTTGTGGTCCAGGACAGCGCTATAACGTTCCGTCTTATTCTTATCGCCGCGGTAGCGGTGGCCCTTAAAGGCGTTATATTCCCGAGGCTGCTCTTCAAGGCGATCAGGGAAGCCGATGTCGGAAGAGAAGTCCAGCCTATCGTGAGCTATCCGATCTCGACCCTGGCAGGGACGCTGTTCTTCGCGGTATCGCTCTGGATCAGCTCAAGACTTCCTATTCCCGAGTCGCGTTTTCTGCATTTTGCTATCCCTGTCACGTTCTCGTCTATCCTTGTGGGGCTCTTTATTATCGTGACCAGGGTCAAGGCCCTGACACAGGTCCTTGGGTATCTCGTGCTCGAGAACGGTATATACGCTTTCGGCGTTGTACTGCTTGTCGAGAACCCCGTACTTGTGGAGTTCGGCATGCTGCTTGACGTGTTCGTGGCGGTGTTCGTCATGGGGATAATAATTTTTCACATTAACAGGGAGTTCGACCACATAGACACGCATTTACTTTCACGCCTTGAGGATTGGCGGTCCAGGCGTCCGGAGGGAGAAGCATGATACTTTTGCTTGTTGCCGTTCCTTTCGCCGCGGGGATAGCCGTTTTTCTGGTCCGGCGAAAAAGTTTTTCACGGATAATGCTGGTATCGGCGGCGGCCGCGCATACGGTGCTTTTTCTTTTCTTTTGTTCTTATCGCGCGAACGGTACACCGCTTTCAAAATGGTTCTACCTGGATGATCTGGGGACGCTTTTTCTGGGGTCGTTGAGTTTTCTTTTCCTTGCCGCCGCTCTTTACGGCGTGAATTACCTCCGCCGGGAAAGTTCAGTCGCGGCGGAAAAGGACAGGGGCGATGATATTTTCGCGAACGCGCCCGAAGCGCTTTTCGTGGGCTGTATGCTTATCTTCCTTTCGGCGATGACACTTGTCATGGTCAGTCGGCATCTCGGCGTTATATGGATCGCCATCGAGGCCACGACACTGGCGAGCGCTCCGCTTATATATTTTCACCGCCATGACCGTTCTCTCGAGGCCACGTGGAAATATCTTCTTATCTGTTCCGTGGGGATAGCGTTGGCCCTTATCGGGAACCTTTTCCTGGCCATCGCCGGTTCAGGGAACGTTCAGGGGTACGCGCCCCTGTTTTTGGATAATCTTCTCGCGAACGCCTCGACCTTGAGCGCTCCATGTCTCAAGATAGCGTTCATCTTCATTCTCATAGGATACGGCACTAAGATGGGCCTGGCACCCATGCATACGTGGCTTCCGGACGCGCATAGCGAAGCGCCGTCCGTCGTGTCGGCGGTACTTTCGGGGGCGCTCCTTAATTCGGCGTTCCTTGGGATCCTTCGCGTACATGAGGTATGTATCGCTTCGGGCCTTGGCGCTTACAGCGGGGACCTTATCCTTTTTTTTGGCGCGATATCGATGGCCATCGCCGCGGTCTTTATCCTTTCACAGACCGACTACAAGCGTATGCTGGCATATTCAAGCGTCGAGAATATGGGCTTTATCGCCTTGGGCACCGGCCTGGGAGGAGGGGCGGTTTTCGGGTCCATGCTGCATCTTGTGAACCATTCGTTCGCCAAGGCGATGCTGTTCCTTGTCGCGGGGAATATACTCGCGGTGTACAGGACGAGGATCGTTTCCCGCGTGAAAGGGGCGTTAAAGATATTGCCGATCTCCGGGATCTTATGGGTGTGCGGGTTTTTAGTGATATCGGGCATGCCGCCGTCGGGGATATTCCTGAGCAAATTCATTGTCCTGAGATCGGCGCTCGCGAGCGGGCACCCGTTCATCGTGGTGTTCTCTCTTGCCGTTGTGGCAGTCGTGTTCATCGGCATGTCGATCAACATTTTTAAGATGGCGCAGAACGGCACGGAAGAGGCCATCGCCGCCGGCGACGAAAAAGGCGAAAGGACATTGGCGGTATTGTCGCCGTTATTATTGCTTTTGGCAGTGGTCTTTCTCGGATTATATGTACCTCCTGTTCTGGAAAACCTGCTTGAACACGCGGCACGGGCCGCGGGAGGATCATGATGCGGAGTTTATCGCTCAGGCACGGAGAGAACGCGCTTGTCGGCAATATTCCCGACCTTGATATGCAGAGGTTCCGGAACGAGATCGCGCGTCTTTTGAAAAAAAAGGCGCGTGTCGCCGCTTTTTTCGGGTATCCCGGGCCTTCAAACGGGACATTGCGGCTTTTTGCCGTGCTCGCGGATGAACGGGAAGGGAAACTCTACGTTTTGACGGCCCTCGCGGGCGAGAGCTATCCATCCTTTACAAAAGAATATCCCCAGTTCCATTGGTTCGAGCGGGAAATAGCCGAGATATGGGGCACGAAACCCGAAGGGCATCCGTATCTTAAACCTATCCGTTCTTCTCCTGAGTTTTTCCGAATGGAAGGGGAAGAAGTACACGAGGTGGCTGTCGGACCGGTGCATGCCGGTATCATCGAACCCGGGCATTTCCGGTTCCAGTGCCACGGCGAAAAAGTGTTCAATCTCGAGATATCGTTGGGTTACCAGCACAGAGGCGTCGAACGCGCCGTGCTGAACGGCCCTCCCAATAGGAGGGTCCATTACATGGAGACGCTCGCGGGTGACACGACGATAGGCCACACTCTCGCCTATTGTCATATGATAGAGTCGCTCGCGACCCGTGATGTCCCTATCAGGGCGCAGGTCCTGAGAGGGATCATGCTCGAACTTGAACGTCTGGCCAACCACGTGGGGGGGCTGGGGGCGCTCTCGAATGACGTGGCTTTTCTGCCGACAGCGTCCTATTGCGGACGGCTCAGGGGAGATGTTCTTAATATGACCGCCGCGATATGCGGAAACCGTTTTGGCAGGGGGATGGTCCGGCCGGGCGGTGTGATGTTCGACGTGAATGACGAACTTATCGCGCATCTCGTTAAATGGGTGGAAAAAGTTTATGCCGATGTGGAAGGCGCTGTGGAACTATTGTGGAACACGCCGTCCGTCATGGAACGGTTCGAGGGGACGGGTGTGCTTAAAAAAGACCAGGCCGAGGAACTGGGTATTGTCGGTGTGGCGGCGCGGGCGAGCGGACTAGAAAGGGACGTACGTTTTGATTTTCCATCCGGGGTTTACAGGGTGATGCAGATACCCGTTTCTGTCTGCGAGAGCGGGGACGTGTTCGCGCGTGCTTACCTGCGATGGCTTGAGATACAAAGATCGTTCGATTTTGTGATGAGCGATCTAAAGACGATGCCGGAGGGGCCTGTTATGGGAGAAGTGGGGGAGCTTAAGCCGGATTCGGTTTCCGTTTCTCTTGTTGAAGGATGGAGAGGGGAGATATGCCACGTCGCCATGACGGATAAAGAAGGAAAAATTTTGAATTACAAAATAGTCGATCCGTCTTTCCATAACTGGATAGGTCTTTCGGCGGCAATGAGGAACGGGGAAATATCGGATTTCCCGTTATGCAATAAAAGTTTTGATCTTTCATACTGCGGGCACGACCTGTGATGTGAGGAAAACAAAATGTTCAAAATACTGAAAGAACGTTTAAAACAGGGTTACAGGACATTCCCGTTCCCCAAGGAGAGGCCGACCATTCCCGACAGATTCAAGGGGTATCCGCTTCTTGACCGGACAAAATGCCGAGGCGGGTGCGATGAATGCGCGAAAAGCTGTCCTTTCGGCGCGGTGGACGGCGGGTCCGGCGACCTTAAAATAGACCTTGGAAAATGCGTTTTCTGCGGAGAGTGCGAGAGGTCCTGCGGACATAAGGCGATAACTTTTTATCCGGAATACAGGCTTTCCGCCGGAAAAAGAGAGGACCTTATCATAAAAGGCAATGGGGCCAAAGCGGCGGCTCGTACTAAAGCCGTTGGAGATAAAAAGTTCAAAATTTTCACAAGGTCCTTAAAACTCAGAGAGGTGAGCGCCGGAGGGTGTAACGCGTGTGAACTCGATACGAACGTTCTTGGGACGCTCTCTTACGACCTTGGGAGGTTCGGTATCGAGTTCGTGGCCTCTCCGCGTCATGCGGACGGTATCTTCGTGACGGGGCCTGTAACGAACAATATGAAAGAAGCTTTGGTGAAGACCTATGACGCTATTCCCGGCCCGAAGATAGTCATCGCGTGCGGGTCCTGCGCTGTTTCGGGAGGGCCTTACGCGGGTCATCCCGAAACTAATAACGGTGTGGATACCATCCTGCCGGTAGACCTTTACATACCCGGCTGTCCGCCGCATCCTTATACCATCCTCGACGGGCTTCTTTCTCTTTTTGGGAAAAGCTAATCAAATTAAAGTGTTTGGTGGACGGGTCCTGCAAGTTTGGTGGTTGGCGGGCGGACTTGTGCGCATCCTCGGGACCATTCGCGCCACCCATTTTCACTGTGAGAGATGGCATGGAACGGGACCACTCGTGCCACCCGCCCGTCAATTGGTGGGGGTGTGAAACGGTGCGGCTGTGTCGATCGATAAATACTATCAACGCAACGAACGCAATCAACACAATAAATCCAACAAACGATATACGACATACGAAATACGGTTTTTCCGGGGGATATGGTATACTATTATTATGATTACGAAGAAAATAATCAAACTTTTGCCCCGCAGGGAATTTGTGTCGGTCGCCACGTGCGATCTCACGGGAAGACCGAACGCGGCGCCTAAATTCGTGGTAAAGGCCGCGGATAATTTTATTTATCTGGCCGATTTTGTGATTGGACGTACGTACGAAAACCTTAAGATCAACCCTAAGGTCTCTCTGTCTTTCATGAATATCGATGATCTCAGGGGGTACCAGATAAACGGCCCCGTCGAAATAATGGATTCCGGAAAAGAGTATGGCGAGATCATGGAAGAGATGGAGAAACGGGCGATAAGCTTTACCGCAAGGCGTATCGTTGAAGAGGTGCGTGGGGAAAGGAAACACGAGAACTTTGAAACATCCTTCCCTGACCGTGTGGTCGTTTACAAGATCCGGATAGCGGAAGTGATAGAGATCGGCCCCGGTGGAAAGCTTACAAGCGAATGTAATTGAATTTATTCTTCTATCTTCGGCGTGACCGTCCCGGGAGAAGTGACAGTAACAGATATTTTTACGCCGTGTATTGTAAAAGACCCCGATGTGCCCTTTAGCTGGATGGAGAATGTCGATCTTTTTCGGTCCGTAGCGACAAAAGAGGGTAGTTTTAACCTGCGGCTGTCTACCTCAACCGTGAGTGAATTTTCCCCAATGCTCTTAAGGTAATACCATTCTGCGGAGTTATAGCCCTTACTTTCGAGTTCTGACGAATCAAGGTAAGAGGCGATAATGCCGTCCATTTTTACAGGCTCGTCGAGAAATATGGTAACGGCCCGGTATTCGTCGATCATAGCCTGCTGGCCCTCTTCGTTCGTCATGACCTTGTAGTCGGCGGAGAAAGCGTTCTGGACGGCGAACGCGAAGAAGAGAGCAAAGAACATATATCTTTTGAGCATAAAAAGTCTCCTTATTTTCTTCCAATAGTTTAACCGATATGGGTTTGTTGCGCAATAGGGGTGTCATCCCGCGGGTCCTGCCCGGGAGGTCTCATCCTGCGCGCGAAAGATCGTGCTCGGATAAGACCTCCCGGTCACCCGCGGAATGCCGACTTTTCCGATTTGGAAAGTAGATCGGACCGCCAATATGTTGTTCGCAGCCAGGTACCTTTACGTTTTAGATTCATTTTCGTGGAATACGTTTGTCAAACAAAGCCCGCGGTTATACAATATTGAGATACTTAAGGAGGTGTTTATGCCGGAATTTCCCAAACCCAGGATTTTCTCCAGTAAGTGCCTTGGTTTTGCCTCATGCAGGTGGAACGGGGTGAGCATCCCGGATGATTTTGTCGAAAGCCTTAAACCCTACGTGACCTTTATTACGACTTGTCCGGAAATGGAGATAGGTCTGGGGGTCCCGAGAGACCCGATAAGGATAGTTTTATACGGAAAAGACCTTAAGCTTATGCAGCTTAATACGGGGAAAGACGTGACCAGCGCGATGAGGGATTTTACCGCCGCATTTCTGGGGCCGATCGGTGAAGTGGATGGGTTTATCCTTAAGGACCGTTCTCCCTCCTGTGGTATCAAGGACGTCAAGGTGTATAAGGGGATGGACCCGGGCGGAGTGATAAAAAAGTCGAGCGGTTTTTTTGGCGCCGAGGTCTTGGGAAGGTTCTCGCATCTCCCCATAGAAACGGAAGGGCGGCTGACCAACTATGTTCTCAGGGAGAATTTTATCAGGAAGATCTTCACCTTTGCGAGTTTTAGAAAAATAAAAAAAGAGGCCGGTATTAAAGCCCTTGTCGGGTTCCATGCCGAAAATAAACTTCTGCTTATGTCGTACAGCCAGAAGGAACTGGGTCTTCTGGGCAGGATAGTGGCGAACCATGAGAAGAAAATGCCCGTTACGGTGTTCGAGGAATACGAGTCCCACCTCTATAAAGCGTTCGCGGGGCTGTCAAAATATACCTCGAATATTAACGTGATGACGCACGCTTTTGGGTATTTTTCGGAAAAGCTTACGGCCAATGAAAAGAAATTTTTTCTTAACACGATCGAGGAATACCGCCGGGAGCAGCTTCCTTTGAGCGTCCCTATTAATCTTTTAAAGTCGTATATCGTGAGGTTCCAGGAGGAATATCTCATGAAACAGACATTTTTTGAGCCGTACCCGCCGGGCCTTGTCCGGGTGCTGGATTCGGGCAAAGGGAGGACGGCGTGAGAACGGTGATGAGGAACATCAAAATAATAGTTGTTGGGGGAGGGCCGGCCGGTATGATGGCGGCTATCAGGGCGGGTGAGCTCAATGGGGACGTGACACTTATTGAGAAGAACGACGCACTCGGGAGGAAACTTCTCCTTACCGGTGGTGGACGCTGCAACTTTACGAACACGAATGAGCTGGGGCCATTCCTGGAAAAATTTTCTGGTAACGGTCAATTCCTGCGTGATGCTTTTAAGGTTTTTTTTAGCTATGATCTTATCGGGTTTTTTAAAAAAAGAGGCATCGGCGTAAAGGTTGAGGACCAGGGCAGGGTCATCCCGGAGACCGAACGGGCCGATACGGTAATAGAGATATTGGGAAAAGAGCTCCAGAAAAACGGGGTCAATGTACTTTTCAAGAAGAGGCTGGAAAAGGTCGTTGTAAAGAACGATAAGGTGGAAGGTGTAACTCTGTCGGATGGCACCTGTATGCGGGCGGATAAAGTCATCCTTGCTGCGGGAGGGATCACATATCCTACGACCGGTTCTAGCGGCGAGGTCTTTACTATCTTAGAGGGTCTGGGGCACAAGATAGTCCCGACCAGGGTCGGGTTAGTCCCTTTAAAGACACGTGAGGACTATTCCGCTCTCGAAGGGATAACGCTTAAAGATGTTTCTTTGAAGGTGCGAGTTGACGGGCGCTTGAAGAGCCTTTCGGCAAGGGGGGACGTTCTTTTTACGAGGGCCGGCATTTCGGGTCCTGTCGTGCTGTCTTTGAGCGGGGAAATAGCCGATCGGTTGGGCGAGGGTAAAAAGGTTTCGGTCGAGATGGATATAAAACCGGGGCCGGATGGGCCGGGGTTGGACGCTGTTTTTGCGCGAAACCCGGAGAAAAGCGTAAAGAACGCTATCCAGGGTCTGGTCCCCCAACGGTTCGCGGAAGTGATCCTGGAAGCGGGGAAAATAGGGACCGCCAAAAAGGTCAACCAGCTGACCATTGCCGAAAAAAACAGATTAAACCTATTATTCAAGGCTTTTCCTCTGGATATCAGCGGGCCGGGGTCTAAAAATGAGGCGATGGTCACGCGGGGCGGTGTCTCTCTAAAAGAGATCAACCCCCGGACGATGGAGTCCCTAAAGGTCAAAGGGCTATATTTCGCGGGGGAGATGATGGACATAGACGGGGACACGGGCGGATATAATCTGCAGGCGGCCTTCTCGACCGGATATTTGGCGGGGCAGAGCGCGCTTTCTTAGCGGGCAGGTGTCGGCCATCTTTCTTGGCGTAAAAATAATCTTGCAGTTATCCCGTGGGGCCTGTCGGATATGTCATTCTGCGCGCGAAAGATCGTGCTCGAATGACATATCCGCCACCCACGGAATGCCTGCTTCGGCTAGCTTGGGAAAAATATCGGACCGGTAGCATATTATCCAAGGTGTATTACTTTTATGGTCCCGTTTTCATGTCACCCAAACGGTTGTCGGACGGGTGACGCGAGCAATCCCGAGGAAGCGCACAAGTCCGCCCGCGGCGGACGCGGAGAACCGCAGGGATCCGAGCGGCAGGACCCGTCCGACAACCACCAATAATATACCATCGTATCATTATTGGGTATATAGGGTTGCAAGACTGGTGAAATGACGGTACAATAGAACGGTTTTAAAACGAGGAGGAAGTGATGGACTGGAAGACGTTTCTTGTGACTTTTTCGGCGATATTTTTTGCGGAATTGGCGGATAAAACGCAATTTGTTGGTATCGGGCTGGTAGCGAAGACCGGCAGGCCTTTTATGGTGTGGATGGGGTCTGTTTGTGCTTATATGGTGGTCACCGTGATCTCCGTGCTCATAGGGGTGGCGGCCGCTAAATATGTTAAACCGGAGCTTATCAGATACGTAGGGGCGTCGATATTCGTCGTTATAGGGGTACTCATGTGGTTCGGGAAAATATGAAACTTTTTGTATCTATTGATTGTCAAATAATATAGATAGAAGGAAAAGATGGAAGATATACCCAGAGAGGTCGTGGAACTTGCGGCCAAAGGCGATATTGGGGCATTCGAGGAAATATACAGGGCAACCTCCTCGTTCGTTTATAATACAGCTTTTCAGGTGACAAGGAACAGGGAAGACGCGGAAGAGGTGACACAGGATGTTTTTCTTAAAGTGCATAAGGAACTGGGGCGGTTCGAGTTCAGGTCGTCTTTAAGGACATGGATATACCGGATAGCGGTGAATTTGGCCATAAACGCTTATAAGAAGTCCAAGAGAAGAGACAGCAGGCAAAACGAACTTGACGAGAATATGGAGGTGGCCGACGCCAGGTCGAGAGCTGATGATGGTGCGATAAGAGAGGAAGATGCGAAGTTCATAAATTCGATCCTTGACACCTTAAACCCCGACCATCGGGCCTGTGTGGTGCTCAGGAACATAGAAGGGCTAAGTTATCAGGAGATCGCCGATACTCTGAAGATAAACATAAATACCGTTCGTACAAGGCTGAAAAGGGCGAGAGAAAGAATGATAGAGGTTTTTAAAAAAAGAGGAAATTAAAATGGATTGCCGAAAAGTAATGGACATGATATTGACGGGGTATATAGACGGGGAACTTCCCGCGGGCTTGAAGGAACAGGTCGCTGCGCATATAGCCTCTTGCGAGAAATGCAGGCTTTTTGAAGCGGATGTCCGGAAAATAGCCGTTGAGCCTTTTGAAGGGGTCAAGAAGGAAACTCCCCCGGAAGCGGTATGGGCCAATATAAAGGCCGCTCTGGACAAAAAAGCAGAGAAAAGGACTTTCGGAGAGATCCTATCGGAGAACTTAAAGGATATCCTTAGAGTGCCCGGTATAGTTTATGCCGCAGGCGTGGTGACCATCGCTGCCTTTGCGGTCCTTGTGATCTTGAACGCTCCTTTTATAAAGGAAAAGGAGGTCCGCCGGACCGGACAGGCCGCGCAGTCCACCAGCCAGGCGGTCCATACCGCCAAAGATAGAAAGGGCGGCGATTCATATCTCAAAGAACAGATGGACTTCATTATAATGCTACAGAATAACGACAATACCGTAGTGACAGACAGCAGTAATTCCGATATTGGGGCTTTTGTGGAGGAGATGATCATTAGATGAAACTTTCAGGCAGTCTGAGCTGTCAAATAGAGTAGTAAAGGAGGGAAGGCTATGAAGTTGATCAAACTGGTCGTTTTCGGCGTGATAGCGGCGTTCGTTCTTGTCTCGTTCTCGGCATATGCACAAACTTATACGACTACGACACTGGCTGAGAAATGGAAAACATTCAAGAGTAAGATGGCACAGAAGAAAGAAGCGATCATAGAGGAGCTGAACCTTACTCCCGAGCAGAAAAACAAGCTCGACAAACTGAGAACGGAGAGCAGGGACCAAATGATGGTGGCCCGCCAGACCCTCGGCGAAGCGCGGAAAGAGCTGGTAGACGCGCTTAGTAAATACGAATCCGATAGCAAGGCTATCCAGGACATCGTTTCCCGCATAAAAGTGATACAGGACAACATGGTCGATCAGAGGGTAAAGAACATACTTGAGATACGGTCCGTTCTGAACAAGGAACAATTCGAGAAATTCATGGAAAGGACAAAAGAGGTTTTTAAGGAATGGCGCGACAAAAAAACAAGCAGTATGGGTGTAGAGCGTGGTTTCCATGAGCAGGCATCGGTCGAATGAACGTATATCCCTGAAATAGTGTTGACTTAGGGAAAGAATCTTGTTAAGCTAAAGAAAGCCAAACTAACACGGAGGTTAACCATGAAAAAGATACTAATAGCGCTGGCAATAAGTGCACTTTTGCCCTCAGGCGCTATCCTTTATGCCGAAGATGCGCAGGTCCTCTATAGCTTCGAGGAAAGTGTTGACGGGTGGGGTATACCTGACTGGGCTATGGAGAAAGAAGATCATGTACAGAGATCTATTGAAGTGTCAGACAAATACGCTTCGAATGGGACAAAGAGTCTGATGATCGACGCCGATTTTCCGGGCGGGAAATGGACTGGAGCCATAATCGAGGTCATGCAGTACCAGGACTGGTCGGATTACAGTAAGCTTGCCTGTGATATCTATGTTCCGGCGGACGCTCCCAAAGGGTTAAAAGCTAAAATGATACTTACTGTCGGGGATCAGTGGAAATGGGTCGAAGGAAGCAAGGCCACCGCCCTTGAACCCGGCAAATGGGTGACCCTTAAGGCGGACCTCAAACCCGGCAGCATTGATTGGAAGATAGCCAATCTTGATGACTCGTTCCGAAAAGATGTAAGGAAATTTGATATTCGCGTTGAGTCGGACAATAAACCGGTCTATAAAGGGCCGATCTTTGTCGACAATATAAGGGTGATAAAGTAAACCGAAAAAATATTAGCGTCAAGCGTTAAGCGCTAAAGTAGGGGCGAATAATTATTCGCCCCTATTCTTTTACTCTGTCCATATATTTTCCGGTGTGTGAGTCCACTTCGATCGTGTCACCTTGTTCGATGAACTGGGGAGCGTCTATGATCATACCGTTCTCAAGAGTGATCTGTTTGTTCGGCGTCGAATCGTGCTGTTTGATCCCCGGCGGGGCGCTTGTCACCTTAAGCCGGACCCGTTCCGGGAAAATAACGTCTATTGGTCTTCCGTCATAAATGCTGACAGTGTATTTCTCGTTCTCCTTGAGAAAAACCTCTTTTTTCCCTATCATTGATATCGCTACCGGGTAGCTTTCATAGGTCCCCTCATCCAGAAAATAGAAGAAACCGGTGTCTTTGTAAGAATAGGTGGCTTTTTTGCTGGTGACATCGGCCTCGTCGAGTTTGTCTTCCTGGTGGTAGGTATGTTCCATGTATTTGCCGTCAAGGATGTCTTTCATCTTTATGCTGACGGTCTTATGAACTTTGGCGGAACCCTTTACGTCGACTTCTTCGACCTTATAGATCTTTCCGCCGATTAGGAGAAGATTTCCCTGCCGGATCTCGATTGCCAGTTTCATATTGTTTAAACTTCACGGGGCCTGCCGCTCGATATCCTGCGCTTCTCCGCGCTACGCTTGTGCGATGCTCGGACACGCTCGCGTCACCCGTGTGCGTTCATTTTTGGGTTGCCGGGTTTTCGGTTTTTTTATCGGATGTGGGTTCCTGTTTCCTTAAATTACCGAAAATGATATTGTTCGCTCTCCCGAGGGCGGTACTGCTGAGTGAACTAAGGGTTATTCTGGTTCTTTTGCCGGGGAGGCGTTCAAAAAAGATGCCGACCCTTGTAGTGTCCGTCTGTTTTGGGAACCCCATGGCCACGATGTATCCACCACGAAGGTTCTGCTGGAAGAGGACAAGACCGTTATCTTCTATTATATCGAGGACTTTATAATAAGCTTCTACTTTCGAGAAAGGGAACTCTTCCGTAATGCCGTTCTTCCGGGCTTTTTCAAGGTCCGCGCGATTGACACCAAGGATGCCCGCGAGGCCAGGGACGGCCGACGCGACACACCCTGTCAGCGAAAAAGCGCCGAGAACAAGGATCACCGTTAAAGCGAGTGATGGTTTTTTCATAAGTAGGATAATTATATATTCGCGGGAGGTAAATTACAAGGGGGATTTGTGGTTCGTATTGAGTATTGCGTAGTGCGTATTGAGTTCGTTCAAGCACGCAATACCCAATACAAATAACTAATTACTCGATCATCGCTGCCAAATGCGCCGCCCGTATGGGTTCGGGGATCCTGTATTTCGGCGACGAGGCGAGTATTATTTTGACCGAGGAATCGATATCGGTGAGATGTCCCGGAGATACGAACACGGGTTTAGCGTTGTCACGGGTCCGAAGGACGGCCCCGATCGGTTTATTGTCTTTGTCCTTAAGTGTCGAACGGTCGCCTTTCTTCCGGCCGGGTATTTCATATTCGCCGTAGAGCCGGCTTTTTGCGCTGCCGATAGCGGGTTTGCCCAGAATGATCCCTACGTGCGAGGCTATACCGAACTTGCGGGGATGGGCAAGCCCCTGGCCGTCGAAAATGAACACATCCGGTTCTGTCTGTAACCTGTCCATGCATTTCAGTATGACAGGTCCCTCTCTGAAACTTAAAAGACCGGGCACATAGGGGAAAACGGCCTTTGAGGCACACGTTACGGCCTCTATCTTTTTGAGCCCGGGAAAGGAGAGGACGACTATCGCCGCTTTCGAGATGCCGTTCTTTACAGAAACATCCACTCCCGCGATGTATCTTATTTTTTTGACCGACAAAGGTTTTAATCGTACCATTTTGCGTAGGCGGTATTGGATACGCATGGCTTCTTTGGGCGCGAGATCCCACTTGTGTAAGTTCCTTAATTTCATCAATTTTATCTCTCCATGAACCACGTGCTTTGCGCTACACACTTTTGTTTGACATCAAAACATCGTTATTATACCATATATAGCCATTATTCATCATCAGGTGCGGTATCGGCATGGCCGGGACAGCTCCTGTGTCATTATCGGGGGAGAATCATGGAGGCGAAACAAAAAGAACTGCTTTTAAAAAAATGCGACAAAGAGAATTTCAAAAGACTTGAGGACCTGAATAACCAATCCGTCATGGATTTTGTGGCGAAATATGTTGAGCTTTGCAATCCCGACTCGGTATTTGTTCGTACCGACTCCGAAGAGGACGCTAAATATATACGCTCTCTTGCCGTCAAGACAGGCGAAGAAAAAGAGCTTGCTGTAGAAGGGCATACGTACCATTTCGACGGTTATTATGACCAGGGGAGGGACAAGTTCAGCACAAAATACCTCTTGCGCCCTGACCAGGTGCTGGGTTCGGATATAAGCTCGATAGACAGGGAGGAGGGCCTTGACGAGATACATGATCGTCTCAAGAACATGATGGTTGGCAGAAAGATGTACGTGTGTTTTTTCTGTCTCGGACCTATGGATTCTGTATTTTCCATCCCGGCTGTCCAGATAACGGATTCCACTTATGTTGCCCATTCCGAGGACATACTTTACAGGACAGGCTACGAGCAGCTTAAGAAGATGGGGAAAGGGGCCAAATTTTTCCGGTTTGTCCACAGCGCGGGCGTGCTCCAGAACGGTGTGAGCAAGGATGTGTATGACAGGCGCGTGTATATCGACCTCGCGGAAGAGATGGTGTACAGCGTCAACACCCAGTATGCCGGCAATACCGTAGGGCTTAAAAAGCTCGCGATGAGGCTGGCGATAAGACGGGCGTCCGAGGAAGGGTGGCTTACGGAGCACATGTTCATCATGGGGGTGCATGGTCCAGACAAGAAAAGGCTCACGTATTTCACGGGGTCTTTCCCGAGCGCCTGCGGTAAGACGGCGACGGCCATGCTTGAGGGTGAGAAGATAATAGGTGATGATATCGCTTATTTAAGGAATATCGGCGGCAAGATAAGGACAGTGAACGTGGAAAGGGGTATATTCGGGATAATACAGGACGTCAGCGCGAAAAGTGATCCCGCGATATATGAGGCCCTTACCACTCCGGGAGAGGTCATTTTCTCGAATATTCTCGTTACTTTGGATAAAAAACCGTACTGGTTAGGCTGCGGCCATCCGGAACCGGCGGAAGGCGTCAATTACGGAGGCAGGTGGTTTCCCGGAAAGAAAGGTCCGGATGACAGAGAGATACTGCCCGCTCACAAGAACGCCCGGTACACGATAAAGATAAGCACTCTTGAGAACTGTGACCGCAACCTCGAGAACCCAGAAGGCGTGGAGATAGGCGGTGTTATATACGGCGGACGCGATTCCGACACGAACGTGCCCGTGGAACAGTCTTTTGACTGGGCGCACGGCATATTGACGCAGGCCGCGACGATAGAATCGGAAACAACGGCGGCAACGCTCGGCAAAGAAGGGGAAAGAACGTTCAATCTCATGGCTAATCTGGATTTTCTCTCGATACCGATCGGAAGATATATACAGAACAACCTCGAGATCGTGGACGGAGTGAAGAACCCCCCGCTCATTTTTCATGTCAATTATTTCCTGAGAGGCAAGAACGGTAAATACCTGAACGGGATAAAGGACAAGCACGTATGGGTGAAATGGATGGAGCTTCGTGTGCATAATGAGGTGGAAGCGATCAAGACACCTACGGGATATTTCCCGAAATATGAGGACCTTGCGCCTCTCTTTAAGTCGGTCCTCGGCAAGGAATACACAAGGGAAGAATACGAAGAACAATTCACGCTGAGGATACCCGAACGGATTGCGAAGAAGAACAGGATAATGGAAATATACCATACAAAGGTTTTTGATACTCCGCACATACTTTTAAAGGCCTTGACAGACCAGATCGAGCGGCTTGAAAAATGCAGAAAAAAGCATGGAGATTACGTGTCGCCGTTCGTTCTTGAGAAAGAACAATAAGGTCGTACAGCGTATATCGTATGTCGTATATCGAGGCTTGGTGTTTTTAAGAACGAAATACGACATACGCTGTACGATATACCGAACTCAAAGGAGTAAAAATGGAATCATCTCCTGTTGTCTTGAATTTAGACCTCCCCGGCATCCCTCTTTTCAAACAAGGAAAGGTCCGCAATGTTTATGATCTTGGGGACAAGCTCCTTTTTGTGGTAACGGACAGGATATCGGCGTTCGACGTTGTCATGAAGAACGGCATACCCGGAAAAGGCAAGGTCCTTAACATGATCTCGCTTTTCTGGTTCGACCTTGTAAAGGACATCATCGATAATCATGTTATAACGGCGGACATCGAAAAAATGGTCAAAATGGAGCCCCGTCTCGGAAAATATCGCGAGGTCCTGGAAGGGCGGAGCATGCTGGTCAAAAAAGCCGAAACGATGCCGGTCGAGTGCATAGTGCGCGGCTACATTTCCGGTTCGGGCTGGAAAGATTATGGTAGAACAGGGAAAGTGTGCGGCATAGAGCTTCCCCGGGGTCTTAGGGAATCGGATAAACTTCCGAGCCCGATATTCACGCCTTCGACAAAAGCCGATACCGGCCACGATGAGAACATATCCGTGGATGAAATGGTGAAAAAAGTCGGCAAAGAAACGGCGGATTTCCTGATACAAAAGAGCGTGGCCGTTTACGAAAGGGCTCGCGATCACGCGGCCGCGAGGGGCATCATAATCGCGGACACAAAATTCGAGTTCGGCAGGATCGGGGGTAAGATAATAATTATAGACGAGGTCCTGACGCCGGATTCTTCGCGGTTTTGGCCGGTTTCCGATTACGCGCCAGGTCGTTCACAGAAAAGTTTCGACAAGCAGTTCGTGAGGGATTATCTCGAGATATTGAAATGGGACAAGACCCCGCCGGGACCGGAGCTGCCGCCGCAGATCGTTGAGAAAACTTCCGAGAAGTATCTTGAGGCGTACAGGATACTTACGGGGAAGGAACTTATTATATAACTTCGTACAGCGTATATCGTATGTCGTATATCGCGGCTTAAACGATTTCAAAAACGATGTACGATATACGATGTACGATATACTGATCTATGGAAACCCGCATCCTCAAGATCGACCCAAAGAACATCGACCTCAAGCTCATAAGTGATGCCGCCAATGTCATAAAAGCGGGCGGCCTTGTCGCTTTTCCCACGGAAACCGTTTATGGCCTCGGCGCGGACGCTTTTAACGCGAAGGCTGTGAGCAGGATATTCGAGTCAAAAAAAAGACCCCTCGACGATCCCCTCATAGTGCATATCGCGGAGAAAGAATATCTCAAAAAAGTAGCGGAAGATGTGCCCCGTGAAGCGGAAAAGCTCATGGAGCGTTTTTGGCCGGGGCCCCTTACGCTGGTACTCAAAAAATCGCCGGCCGTCCCGGATATCGTTACGACAGGTCTTGATACCGTTGCCGTCAGGATGCCGCGGAACGCGGCGGCTTTGGCGCTCATAAAAAGTTCCGGCACCGCGATCGCCGCTCCGTCGGCGAACCTTTTCAGCCGGACCTCCCCGACCACCGCGAAACATGTGATAGAAGACCTTGACGGGAAGGTGGATGTCGTTATAGACGGCGGGAAGACCGATATAGGGCTTGAATCCACAGTGGTCGATATCGAGGACGGCGGTGTGATTGTTCTGAGGCCGGGCGGTGTGACGCTCGAAGAACTTAAAAAGGTCATAAAGAAGGTAAAGGTGTTCACCGGGACAGTGAGGGACAAAAGGTCTCCCGGCACTTATGCGAGGCATTACGCTCCCCACGCGAAGGTCATTGTCGCCGAGAATAGATCGAGCCAGACGAAGGAAGTCCTGGATCTTGCCGGAGAATATTACGGGTCCGGGAAGAAAATAGGCATTCTGGCAAAAGAGGAACATGCGGCGCTTTATAAAGGACTCAATGCGAAAATTCTCGGCCCCGCCGGTGACCCCGTGACCTGCGCTTCGCGTCTTTTCGGGCTTCTCAGGGAATTCGATAAGGAAAAGACCGACATTATCATCGCGGAGGCCATACCGGAGGCGGGGCTTGGCCTCGCCGTCATGAACCGTCTTAGGAAAGCGGCGGGGAATGCGTGACCCGTTGTCATGCCCGAATGTTCTTATCGGGCATCCAATACCGCGGGTCCTGCCGGGGGCGGCATCCTGCGCGCCTCCGCGCTACGCTTGTGCGGTGCTCGGATACCGCCCCCGTCACCCGCGGAGTGCCTGCTTAGAATGTTTTTCGACAAAGTCCATCAATGTCATGCTATTTCTGGCTTAGCACTTTAGGGTATCCCCTTGCTTTTTGGGCAATAGCAGGGGTGGATAGATGTTGCGTTGGGTGCGTGTTTGGGATTAAAATATAAACAGAATTTGATGTAAATAGCAGAACTATTTGCTGTGTCATCGTTTTGTCTTAGCGTTTCTTTCTTTAAGGAGAAGTAATGTTTTACAAAATAAAAGCATCTATGTCTTTAGCAATATTGTTAAGTTTTATGAGTATTTCTATCCCAACTTTTTCTCAACAAATAGAAGAAGTGGATAGTATTTATGTTTTTGTGTCTAAACATTTGGGAAAGGTGGACGGATATATTGTGTTTCGAAATAAAAAGGGCAATATGGTAACTGCAGAAGGTGAGATATTGATCGGAAGATATGCATTCCGAGATTATTATAATGGTCAAATTTTCAGAGGTGCTTATGAAAATCTGTATGCGATAAATATTACTCCTACAAATTTTCAAAAGATAGTATTAAGAAGCGGAGATGCAGTGCTTGCGGTGTCTTTTACTATTGATGCTGCCTTAGTTAAGGAGCAAGATCTGATAGAAGCAGAATTTCGACCAACAAATTCCAGATTGAAACTTACGGACAAGAAGGAACTTCTGGAAATATGACTATTTTTTGGAGTTATTTTTTTGTAATTTTGTCTCCGAAAAATAGATTTGTATCTTCTAAAATTTTTCCGCGATTTTTCTTTGTGTACCCAATGAGTCTGCCATTATGAAATGTGACTTCGAATTTATTGGGATAGTTCCAGTATTCTTTTTCGTTTTTTATTGAGACAATAGCAGTATCCCCTAAAATTGATTTGACTTGATCGTGATTCATGCCCAAAATCAGAAATCCTTCTTTTGCGCCTAAATTGTAGCGTTCATCTGCTCCGAGAGAATAATAGCCGCCAAGAAACGATTTTAAGGAACGTAATGTAAAAATTTTACGTCCCCCGATGGTATTTTCTGATCCATTTAGTCCCATTTCTTTCATCCATTCATAAATCGGTTTATCCCCAACAGTGGATGGATTGATTTTTAGGAATATTTCCTTAACGAATATCCTCAAATCATATAAAAAATATCGAAATCTGAAATAGAACTTACCTAATAATTTACCAAATCCACGAGACCCCTCTATTCCTACGATTTCATTCCTGTCGAACCCTACTATTCCTATGCCATCTTCCAATAAGAGTGAAAAATATACTACTTGAGGGGTTTCTATCTCTACTGTACCGAAGAAACTGGAGCCTTTTTCTCGGATTAGTTCATCGAAAATTCTAATGCCGACTTTCATCCTAAAAGATGCTAATTTTAAAATAATATATTTTTCTGGAAATTCGAATGGTTTTAATTTAATCTTATCAATATCTTTTTTGTTAAAGGAAAAAACACAAGTGCCTTTATCTTGTTTCGCTTCAAAAAGGAGTTGATCTGGGGTAACATCTCTGATTTTGCCTTCATGTATTTGGCCACTCTGTAATGTAATGATATCTGAGGTGCACATTTCTGTTGTAAGCATGTAAAACATGATAAAAAATAAGAAAGTCATGCCTTTCTTGAGTAAAGATTTTAGCCATATATAAAAAGACTTATTTTTTAATTTCTGCATATGGATTCTCCCGATAAACTTACTTTAAGTGTTGTTGTAAAATAGTATACATAACTTTGCATGTTAGTCTAATATAGCATTATTAAGTTTCTACCACTACCAATTTTAGCTTCGCAAGTGTACCCAGATACGCAACCCAAAGTAACAAGCCAAAAAAATGGTGATATCCATTCGATATATTCCCCCTGCCTGACTAAGTAGGCATTCCGCGGGTGGCGGGGGTAACGCCCGAGCATCGCACAAGGGAGAAGCGCAGGGTGTCACCCCCGACAGGCCCCGCGGTATTACCTCGCACCAACATTTTTGAAAGAAAATCCTTCCTGAGGTTGTCTCCTAATGTATAAGGAAAACAGGGGAGGGAGAGGATGACAAACGTTCTATTCAGAAAGGACTATAAATATCTTTTGCGGGAGATCAAGGAGAGGGTTTATAGGGCGCAATATGAGGCATTAAGGGCAGTTAATAAGGAGATCATCACGCTCTACTGGGATATCGGACGGCTTATAGTTAAGCGCCAGAGAATGGAAAAATGGGGGAAGTCTGTGGTGGAAAATCTTGCAAGGGATCTGCAGGTTGAATTTCCCGGGATGAAAGGATTTTCTGCCAGAAATATCTGGTATATGAGGAATTTTGTTATGTTATATGGACGGAACACAAAACTGCAATCATTGGTTGCAGAAATAAGCTGGACGCACAATATCGTGATCATGGAAAAATGTAAAAATGATCGCGAACGGGAATTTTACATTAAAATGTCACATCAGTTCGGATGGACAAAAAATGTTCTTATTCACCAAATAGAAAGTGAAGCTTATGCAAAAACTCTGGTCAGCCAAACCAATTTCAAAAAAGTTCTGCCACCGGATATCCGCCGGCAGGCAAAACTGGCCGTCAAGGATGAATATACGTTCGATTTTCTTGAATTAAGCGGTGAATACAGCGAACGGCAGTTCGAGAAGGCTCTTATGGGGCGTATGGACAAGTTTTTGCGGGAACTGGGAGGGGCGCTGACGTTCGTTGGCGGGCAGTATAGACTGGAAGTCGGTGATAAGGAATATTTTATCGATATTCTCCTGTATCATCGTTATTTGCGGTGTCTTGTGGCTATGGAATTAAAGGTCGGAGAATTCTTGCCGGAGTATGTCGGGAAAATGCAGTTTTATTTAACGGCGTTGGATAAACATGTAAAAACGCAATATGAAAATCCATCTATAGGGATAATCGTTTGTAAAACAAAGAATAGAACGATCGTCGAATACGCGCTTCAGCAATCAAAAAAGCCCATAGGAGTGGTCAGCTATAAGATAACCAGCCAGCTGCCGAAAGGGCTTAAAAGAGAACTCCCATCACCTGAACAAGCGGCAAGATTGTTGGGTCAAAAATGAAAGAGAATGTTGGTGAAGCATTTTCCACTATTCCGCCAAAGAACAGCGTCATAGGCTGAAAACGCTTCAAAATTCTTTCGCCAAAAATCCCTGCAGTTCCTCGTTGTTCGCGATGTCGTCGTAGGAGAAGATGACGATGCCCGCGGGTGAGAGGTCGCGGAGGGTGCTGAGTTGCGCTTCTATGTCGTCTGTGGAGTCTTTCAGAAGGAACGCCCCCATGCCGACATGGACCTTGTTCCTGAAACGGGGGAACATGACGGAACGGGAGTATAGTTCCATGAGATAATTATCGTCCGTATAGTTCATAAGGACGACATAGTCGATAAGTTCTTTGTCGAGCCATTTTGTCCAATCCTGAAGCGTTACCGTGTATGTCCGTTCGATCGACGGGACCACGGTAACGGATATTTGCCAATCCGGGTTGGTGCCTTTGACTGTCTCTGATATTTCTTTTACGAGCGAAGTGACCTGGTCCCGTCTCCAGTCGTCCCATTTTTTGTAGTTTTCGCGGGAAGGCGTCATGTTCTTCGGGTCGAGCCCTGTCGCCGCTTTGAAATTCCTCAGGTTCACGGGGCTATAGCCGTAACCGATCGAGTGCGTATAGAACCGTGATCCCGGGGCGAAAGGGACGATGGAGGGATATCTTATGTAATCCAGTTGGAGGCCGTCGAACCCGGGATAATTTCGCGCTATTTCAGAGGCTATTGAGACAAGGTAGTTCCTTACGCGCTTGTCCCCCGGCTCGAGAAAAAGCTGGTCTTCCCGGATGTAGTATTTGTCAAGCTGGTCTTTTTTACCGCCGATGAGGGGGGTCCTTCCGTACTGGTCTAGCGTCAGGACACCGTCCCCGAATTTATTGATTATTCCCGCTTTCTCGTTTTGCGCGAGGCTGAGCAGGTTGATCCACGCGTATACTTTGATATTGTTCTTGTGGGCCGCGTTAATGAGGTATTTAATGGGATCGCGCCCGGCGCTCCGCATGAGGCTGTCGAAAGGTGATCTGTCGGCTATTTTTGAATCATAGTAAGCCTTATCCATCCTGTATAGCTGTATATAAATATCGTTTATGCCGGACTTTTTGCATTTCTCGATGAGGAGGTCAATATTCTTTGTCGAATACAGGACTTTTTCCGGTGTGAACACTGTTATCCATACGCCGAGGGAGGGGGCTTTTGAACGCCCCAAGCCGTCCGGTGCGGACAGAAAGGCCAACCATGCCAGAACAACGGCAAACAGGGTTATATGTTTTATTTTTAACAGGAACGGGATATTCATGGACATAAATATAGTATGTAGGAGGGATATTTGCAAGGGGGAAGAGCGAGTTCGTTGATCGTTTTTCGTTTATCGTTGTTCGACAAAAGCAAAACATTCGAAAAACGAGAAACGAACAACGAACTTAACGCTTGTAACTTTCTTTTGAAGGGAATTTTCCGCAGGAGAACTTGGGCCCTTCCGGGCAATAATTGAGCTCTTCGCATTTGGCGCCGACCGAGGCGAACACTTCCGGGAGTTCGTGCCTTACGAGCTGCAGCATCCGTTCGGCCAAGGCCCGTATTTCCCACTGGGCCCTGGTGCAGCATCTTTCACGAAAAAAATGTATCAGTTCCCGGCAATTCATCGTGACCACGATCTTTGTCTCCGCCGCCTGAGGCAGCACGAAACGGGCGTCCTGATTGGCTTTTTCGCCGTCGATACCGTTCTTCTTGAGCAGGGAAGAAAGTTCGTTGTAGCTTTTTTGTATCTCTTCCATGGTAGAGACGAATCGAGAGAGAATGTCCTCGTCTTTCTTGAAAGAAGGGGGCACGATGTAGGAAAACTCCGCCCCGGTAACGTAACGCTGGCTTTGCTGCGAATAGGAAGCTATTCTGTGCCGGACAAGCTGGTGTGTGAGGGCACGCGACACACCTTCGATCGCGAAAGTGAATTTTACGTGTTCAACGGGGCTTTCGTGCCCGCTCGAGATCACCTTGCGGACGAACTCGCCTATTTTTTCTGGTTCTTTTGAGGAAAGGGCGTCCTCATACATATTTCCGGCGAACATCGGGGAATAGCACTGGCGGCAGGCGGCGTATATGACCGCGAGGGCGTTCTCAGGCTTGCCGATAAGTTTTACGTTCAAAAAAGTTTCAGACATGTAATTCGTTTATCGTTTTTAGTTGTTCGTTTTTCGTTATTCGTTTCTCGTTTTTCGAGTTTTTCGTTTTTATCGAACAACGATAAACGAAAAACGAATTATTATTCCTTGTTATAATTTATCAGCGTCTGCGGGTTATATTGCCCGATCTTGCGCATATAGCTCAGGAAGGGAAGCCCTATTATGGAAAATATGCCGGCGACTTCCGCTCCCGAGCGTTCTATCATTTGGGCGACGGCCTCAAGTGTTCCGCCTGTGGCGATGAGGTCATCCACTATGAGCCATCTTTTGCCGAGGATAATATCAGACCTGTGTATCTCAAGTGACGCTTCGCCGTATTCAAGGGAATAACTTTTCGTTATGGTCTCACCCGGCAGTTTCCCTTTTTTTCGCGCGAGGACCAGCGGGAGTGACCTTTCAAGCGCGAAGGGTGCCGCGACAAGGAAACCCCTGCTTTCTATGGCTATTATGCCGTCGATCTTGGTGTCTTTGTAAAGATCGACCATACTTTTGATGACAAAACGGAAAGCCGCGGGGTTGGTAAAGATACTTGTTACATCATAGAAAAGGACGCCCGGTTTAGGGAAATCCTGCACTTTTCGTATGGCTTTATCAAGGTTCATTTTCTCCTCCAGAGATTTAAAAATAACACAGGGTCCGCGGATTTTCAATAAAAATGTTCCTTTAAATCTTTTTCGCCGCGGCGGCGGAAGGGAGCGTGATGATAAAGCAGGTGCCTTGTTCACTTGATTCTTCAAGGCGCAGCTCTCCCTGGTTGGCCTCTACGATGGATTTCGAGATGGGCAGGCCCAGCCCCGTTCCTGTGATCTTGCTGGAGTAGAAAAGATTGAATATCTTGTTCCGAGCGCTTTCGGCGATGCCCTGCCCGGTGTCGCAGACGCGTATATTCACTTTTTTACCGTTCTCGGACGGGAATATCTTGACAGTCAGGAGCCCGCCGCTGGAGTCCATGGCCTGTATCGCGTTAAGCGTAATATTGCGGAGCACGCTGTAAAGCTGGTGGAAGTCCATATAAACAGTGAACGGCGCGCCTTCGCTTTCGGATATTTTCACGCTGATGTTCTTCGGCACGTCGATATCCTGGAGGACCTCGTCCACGCAGGCCTTTGGCGACACTTCAGCGGGGGACCCAAGCTGGACGCGCGAATATCCGAGTATGCTCTCCAGAATATTGCTGGTAAGTTTTATTTTGTCTTCCAGCATGTTCAGCCTTTTTTCGAAAAGAGCTTTATTGGAGGGGTCATCGCTGCGCAGAAGGTATATGGAATTCTTCATTATGCCCAGTGGTGTCCGGAGCTCGTGGGCGATCTGTCCGGCCATCTTTCCCAGGACGGCCAGTTTTTCCTTTTCGATCATTTTCTGGTGCATTACCTGGATCTCCTGTGTTTTCATCTTTATGGTGGCATTGAGTGAGATGACCCATATGAGGATAAGGAGGACCAAGAGTACGGATGTAATGCCGCTGGTAGTGGCGAGCACGTTCTTCCATGGAAAAGGTTCGACAACAGGGATGCCGAACCATCTTCTTGACGCTCTGGCCAGTGCCCCGTTCTCGGTGAGGACCGCGATGCCCAGGTTTATCTCGCCCAGGAGGTTAGCTTTGTCTTTTTTGACCGCCATGCAGTATTTAAAAACAGGCTCAAGGGCCGGGAAGACTGGCGTTATGTCGGTGATGCCGTGTTTTTGAGCGAAATACAACGAAGAGTTCTTCTCGCCTACAAAAGCGGTGACTTTCCCTTTTTTCAGCATATAGAGAGAATCGATCGCGGTTTTTACGGGAATGAATGTGATGTCCCTGTTGTTCTCCGTCAGTTCTTTATAGATGGGGCAGTCGTCGCAGATCGCTACCTTTTTTCCTTTTAAGGAAGAGAGAGAATCTACATGGCGGCGGTCCTTTGACAGTACAAAAATAGTGTACTCAAATTCGGAGATAGGGTCGGAATACGACAAAATCGCTTCCAGTTTTTTGTCCAGAAATATCCCCAGGATACCATCAGCTTTACCGGCCAGGACTTCTTCGATACATTCATCGAGAGGCAAAAGCCGTATATTTACATTTTTTTCAATGATCGGGCCAAGGAGTTTTACAATATCGACCGCGTATCCCTGGGGTGTGTCCCCGGCCTGAAAAGAGTAAGGAGGAATATCTATGGCGCCTACGAAATTCAGTGTTGTCTGGCCGAGAGCTTTGTCTGCGGTCATGAAGAAGGACGCGGATGCGAGCGCTAGAGAAAGAAGGACGATCGCTGAGAACACTTTAGAGGACCTTGTTTTTAACCTCATTATTACCTCGTGGCTCTTTTTAGAGATGGTATTCAGGGACAAAGTAAATATATTATGGCTTATAAAATTAATACTTTCAACATTTGCAATAGTTTTTTTCCTCCCGTATAATTTGTTCGTATTGCGAGCGGTAAGTCAACATGTTACAATGGGACGACATCCAGGAATGGCATGTTCGATGGATGCCCATATTCAAAACGTAACGTGACCGGAGGAAAGACCATGCTGCTTAAGAACATAGAAAGTCTTCCAGAAAGCGCGAAGAACGTCCTCATGCCTTATCTTGAGAAATTATCCGGGATATACAGCCATGACATCATATCTATATTTGTCTATGGCAGTGTTGCCGGCCCGAACTATGATCCCAGGTATTCCGATATCAATGTGGCGGTGGTAATGAGGGACGCTTCAGCGCGTATGCTCAGTTCTGCCGCCAGGCTGGTAAGATGGGGACTGCGCAGGAAGATAACCGCGCCTCTTTTTATTGAACCGCACTATATCAAATTGTCGCTGGACACCTTTCCCATAGAGTTCATGAACATGAAAGATTCCAGGATAGTCCTTTACGGCGACGATCTGCTCGCGGACGTTACTGTCAAGAGAGAGGACCTGAGAAAAGAATGTGAATATCAGCTTAAAGGTAAGATACTTACCATCCGGCAGGCGTATCTGGAGCAGGCACTGCGATCTAAAGACCTTGAGCGGCTGATAAAGGACGCGACACGTTCGCTTCTTGCCGTTTTTAAAGGGATGTTAAGGATAAAGGGTATAGAGAGCTTGCCGAGAGAGAACGAGGAAATAATAACGCGTATTGGCAGTGAATTCAATGTGGATATCTCGCCGTTCCTGGAAGTTTTGAACGATATTAGGACGAACGGTCATTTAGGCGGAAAGACCCCTGAGTCGTTCATCGATTCTTTTCTGTCGCAGCTTGAGCACATGGCGTCTGTGGTCGATAATATGAGATGAACAAAATGAAAAGACACTCTAAAATATTCCTGTTCCCGGTTTTTCTGGCGCTGTGGGGCCTGCTCGGCCTTAGCGGTATTCCTCGGGCGGATGGTGTAGAATTCCCCGTGCTTCAGGGGTTTGTTAACGATAACGCGGGGATACTTTCCAAGACAGCCAAAACGCAGTTAGAAAGCCTTTGTTCGACAGTGAATGCCAAAACGACAGCGGAAATGGTCATCGTAACGGTAAAAACGACCAGGCCTTTATCTGTTGAGCAGTATGCGGTCGAACTATTCCAGGAGTGGGGAATAGGCAGAAAGAGCGAGGATAACGGGGTCCTTCTTCTTGTAGCGTCGGGTGACCGTAGCGTCAGGATAGAAGTGGGGTACGGTCTTGAAGAGACCATTACGGACCTTCAAAGCAAGATAATCATCGAGAACCTGATGATCCCGCATTTCAAGAAGAACGATTTTAATACCGGCATAGCGGCAGGGTCGATGATGCTTGCAAAACTCATAGCGGATAGATACGGGGTGGATATAGACATCAAAAAAGAGGAAGGGGTGCCTGTTCAAGAAGAGGGAGCTGACTGGTGGTCTATCCTTATCGGGCTTTGTATATTGATGGTCTTTATATATTTTTTCGGTTCGGGGTGGGGACCATTCTTTTATTCGACGACTGTCGGGAGTAAAAAAAGGTATTGGTCAAGCGGCGGCGGAGGCTCTTTCGGCGGAGGTTTTGGCGGGTTCGGGGGAGGTTCTTCCGGCGGTGGCGGGGCGAGCGGGAGTTGGTAGAGCGGAGAGCTCGTTTTTCGTTGCTCGTTTTTCGAGCTTTTCGGACAACGATAAACGAAAAACTATAAACGGACCTAATGATCTGCGGAATAAAAGGGGGATAATAATGAAGAACTTAGGGATATTATTGTTAGTTGTTGCGATAATCCTTGGCGTAGGGGCGGGTTGGCTCGTGAGCGGCCTGAACCATGTCGTAAAGCTGGATGAGGCGGTGAACTCGAGCTGGGCGCAGGTCGAAAACCAGTTACAGAGGAGGAACGACCTTATACCAAATCTTGTTAATACGGTTAAGGGGTACGCCGCGCATGAGAAAGAAGTGTTCACGAGGGTCACTGAGCTGAGAAGCCAGTGGGGAAAAGCGGAAAGCCAGGCAGAAAAGATACAGGCGGCCAACGAGATGACCGCTGCGCTTTCACGGCTCCTTCTTGTAGCGGAAAATTACCCCGATCTTAAAGCGAACCAGAATTTCCTGAGCCTGCAGGCTCAGCTCGAGGGGACGGAGAACAGGATAGCGGTCGAGAGGATGCGCTATAACCAGGCGGTAAAGGATTTCAATACTTACAGGCGGACGGTCTTTGGCGCGTTCTTCGCGTCCATGAGAAAACTGGACCAGCCGCGGCAATATTTTGAGTCAGCCGAAACGGCGAAAGAAGTGCCGGTAGTAAAGTTTTAGAGCTGTATTGAGTATTGCGTAGTGCGTATTGTGTGAGCAACGCAATACCCAAGACTCAATACATAATACAAGGAATAACATGGTCAAAGTCAATGCGCTAAAAGCGGTCTTCGAACGGTCTCTGAAACTGAAAAAGACGGAGTCCTGCCTTATCGTTACCGATACCGTCAAGGAGCCGATCGGGCGGGCTTTTTACGAATACGCTTCCGGTATAACGCCGAAAGCGAGGCTCATAGTGATCGAGCCCACGAAAGAACATGCCGAAGAACCTCCCGCGGACGTTGCCCGTGAAATGCTGAAATATAATGTCGAGATCCTTGTGACGGCAAAATCTCTTACCCATACAAGGGCGCGGAAAGCCGCCAACGCCGCGGGCGCGCGCATAGCTACCATGCCCAATATCAACGAAGATATCGTCAATAGATGTCTTGACGTGGATTATGAAGCTCTTAAAAAAGAGTCAAGAAGGGTCTATGACATACTTCGAGAGTCTTCATCCATAAAGATAACGACCGCTCTGGGTACTGATATCGCGCTTACGGTAGGGAAAAGCGGGTTTTTCGGCCAGGACGGGGGAATATTGGATGGGCCGGGTTCTTACGGGAACCTTCCGGAAGGCGAAGTATCGTTCGCGCCGGAGACGTGTAATGGCGTTTATATTGTAGACGCGTCATTCCCGGGGCTTGGGCTTTTAAAGTCACCTCTTATTTTTGAAGTGAAGCAAGGGAAAGTAAAGGCCATAAGAGGCGTGGACTCTAAAGAAGTTATTGCCCGGCTCGACCGCGTCGGACCGGGCGCATATGTGGTCGCGGAACTCGGTATAGGGCTTAACCCGAAGGCGAAGATCATCGGCAATATTCTCGAGGATGAGAAGGTGATAGGGACCGTGCATATAGCCGTCGGGAACAATACGTCTTATGGCGGGAATAACGACGTGCCGCTGCATCTCGATGGGGTCATCAAAGACCCTGACGTTGTGGTGGATGGAAAACCGCTCATGGAAAAGGGCATGTTTGTATGAGTGGGAAAGTAACGGCAATAATACTCGCGGGCGGCACAGGGAAGCGGATGAAAAGCCGCGTTCCCAAACAATTTCTCGACCTGTGTGGCAAGCCCGTGATCGTTCATTCCCTTGAGCGTTTCGCGGCCAGTAAAATCATATCCGATATCGTGATAGTTTCGCATCCCGATCATGTTGGAACGACCGGGAAAATGGTCCGTCGTTTTCATATCCCCAAAATATACAAAATACTGAAAGGCGGAAGTACCAGGCAAAGATCGTCGTTCATCGGTGTAAAAGGTTGTGCGCCGGATACACGCTATGTTCTTATACATGACGCCGCAAGGCCGTTCGTGAAAGAGCGGATGCTAAGGGATGTTCTATCCACCGCGAAAAGATACGGCGCAGCGGGGCCGGCGATTGAGACCGGCGATACCATAATAGAAGAAGAACGAGGGTGTATCAAAAATATCCCGCGTAGAAGAACGCTTAAAAGGATACAGACTCCTCAGGGATTCGCGTATGACAAGATCCTTAATGCGCATCTGATGGCGTTGAAAAGAAATATTAAAAACTGTACGGATGATTGCGGTCTTGTGATATCGACGGGCGGAAAAGTGAAGATAGTTAAAGGGGATCCGGAAAATATTAAGATTACAGTTGCTTCAGACCTCGGGACCACCGTAAAGAGGGATCGAAGATGATGAGCCTGTCAGGACAAAGCATAGGGCGGAAAATAGCGCGTAATACCGCGTATAATTTCGTGGGACGAGCGTGGAGTTTGATAGTGACCCTGGCCATGACGCCTTTTATTATAAGTCATATCGGAATTGAAAGGTTTGGGATACTTTCTATAGTGGGTGCCATCGCCGGTTATTTTGGTATACTGGATTTCGGGCTGGGGACGTCTTTCGTCAAATACATTGCAGAATATTATACCAAAAAAGAGTACTCAAAAATAAATCAGATAGTTAACACGGGTTTCGTCTTTTATTTTATTTTCACCGTAGCGGCGACGGTCCTGGCGTATTTCGTCATGGGGCTGTTATTAAGGATCCTCAAAATACCGCCGCACCTGTGGAAAGAGGGCATGTTCGTTTTCTGGACGGGTATAGTCCTGTTCGGATGTTCCAGCATGATGGGTGTCTTCGCGGCGGTCCAGAACGGTCTTCAGCGCATGGATATATCCAACCGGCTCAGCATCGGGACCTCGTTGATCGGTGTATTGGCAACGATATTATTCCTCGAGAAAGGGTACGGGCTTTACGGTATAATGGCGAGCAATATACTCGTGTTCCTGGCGAGCGGCGCGGCATCGGTGTTGATAGCGTTCAGGCTGGTCCCCGAACTGAGGATAGGTCCGTCTTTCGTGAATGGGAAGATGTTCCGGAGCCTGTTTAATTTCGGCTATAAGATGCAGACCGCCAAAATTGGGGACATAGTCCTTTTCCAGACCGATAGATTGTTAATAGCCGGGTTCTTGAACATCGGGCTTGTGGGTTTTTACCAGCTGGGTACCACCATCATACAGCAGGCGCGCCAGATACCGCTTCTATTGATCTCCGCGATACTTCCTGCCGCTTCTGAAATAGACGCGAGGTCCGACCATGGCAAGATGATGGAACTTTATCTCAGGGGCTCTAAATATCTTATCGTTTCGAGTTTTCCCATAATGCTCTTCGTGGCGGCGTCGGCCAATGTCATCATGATGATATGGATGGGGCCTGGTTACGTGAACTCGGCGGTCATAATACAGATATTGTCGATAGGATATCTCGTCAATCTCATGGCGGGTATGGGGGTCACCGTGGCCATGGCGATGGAAGAGCTCGACTACCAGATGAAAGCCGCCTTGATCACCATGGCGCTTAACATAGCGCTGTCCGTCATTCTGGTCATGGTGATGGGTTTTTGGGGCGTTGCCCTTGCGACCACCATAGCTCTTATAAGCGGTCCCGTATATTTTTTTATAAAACTACACTCGAAAATGGGCTTATCGCAGCGCTCTTTCCTCGGCAAGACCGTGCTGCTGCCGTTCCTGGGATCCATGGTCCCCGCGGCGATCATATTCGCGGCCAACCTTATCTTTTTCAAAGATGCCGGATATAACGGTGGTATCAGAGGATGGGCGGTATTGATGATCGAGTTTGCGGTGTTCGCGGGTGTATACGCGGCGATAATCTTGAAGGGAAAATATTTTGACGGCAAAGACGCGGAGATATTCAGAGAACATTTATCGTTCAGGATATTCAGATAAAGGGACGCGGGTGAGCGGATAAAATGCTGGACCAATTGATGAGATACATACCGATAGCCGGTATGATAAAAAAAGACGCTCCCGGCAGCATCCTAGAGGTCGGCAGCGGGCCGGGTGGGATAAGTCTGTATTTGTGCGACAGGGAAGTGACCGGTGTGGACCTGGATTTTTCCGGTCTCGAAGGGATGGCAGGCGCGAATTTCAAACCAGTGAAAGCCGACGCGAGGGCTTTACCGTTCGCCGATGGTTCTTTCGATGTGGTTGTGTGTTCCGATATGCTGGAGCATGTTCCGGCCCCGGAACGAAAAGGCGTGATAAAGGAACTTTGGCGGGTAGCGCGCAGAAAGGTTTACCTCGGTTTTCCGATAAAAGAGACATACGGGCCGTGGGAAACAAAGATAGAGAGGATGTACAAGGCCCTGAGAAAAGAGGTCCCGGACTGGATGCGGTCTCATATAAAGGAAGGCCTTCCGAGCGAGAAAGAGATGTCAAGCGTGTTCCAGGGCAATAATATGCCTTTCAAGGTCATACCCAACGAGAACAATGTCGTTCATTTATGCGTAATGTTCGCCGCCGCGGCCATTCCCGCCACCGGGGCCGTCGTCAGATCCGTCTCTCCTGATAGATGGATCTTCCGGGAACATCCTTTCGGGGAGAACGCCGCAAGGACCATTTTTTATTTTTTGAGAGCGTTACCGCATATTTCGAATTTCGGCGGCACGGTCAGGAAGATATTCGTTCTGGAAAAGGAAAAGAGCCGGGAGACCGATATCGCCGTATATTATGACACGAACCCGGAGAGCATAAGTTCGCCCTTCGGAGGGATCGGCACGTGGGACGCCGAGCATGCCTATCTGGACGAGGTCCTTGAAAAAATGGGAGTGGATATCAGCGGGAAAAAAGTACTTGATGTGGGATGTGGCTCGGGATGGTTCGCTTCATATTGCATAAGGAAGAAAGCAGTATATACCGGTATAGACATATCGGATGTCTGTGTAAGGTACACCTTAAAAGTAACGCCTAACGTGATGAAAGCTAGCGGGGAAGAACTGCCGTTCGATAAAGGCTCGTTTGACTATGTTTTCTATATTGATTCTTTCGAACATTTTCCGAGGCAGGGACTCGCGGCCGCGGAAGCTTTCAGGGTACTCGGCAGTGACGGAAAGGTTTTTATTTCCTTGCCGAATTATAGCAATATCTGCGGTCTCGTGAAAAAATTCCAGGAAGGCATGGGGTTTGCGGAGAAGGATACATGGGCGCCTTTCAACCATTGGGCCCCACAGGCATTGGAACATTTCATGACGCCCCGCCGCGTAAAGAAGATATTCCTAAAGAGCGGTTTTACGGGATTCAGGATGATGGGCGGGCGCGCAGATTTTATTGACGGGATATTCCCCTGGATAGACCATAGATACATGATTGGAGCGTCCATTATAAGAAAGGCCTTTTCATTGGTTGAAAAGCCTTTGAACAGGTTTTTCCCCTGGTTAAGCCTGCATAATTTTTGGGTAATAGGAAAATGATATGACCTTTAGCTTGATCATCCCGGTTTATAACGGTAAAGACATACTTGTGAAATGTCTTGGCCGTTTGTTCGACCAGACATACGATCGTTCGGAGTATGAGATCATTGTTATCGATGACGGGTCGGCGGATGGAACGGACAGATCGTTCAAAAGTATGGCGGAGAACGCTCCGTGTGAGGTGCGGTATTTCCAGCAGGACCACAAAGGGCCGGCGGCAGCGCGTAATCTGGGCATAACGAACGCTAAAGGAGAGTTGATATTGCTTCTGGGCGCGGATATGATGGCCGCAAGGACGTTGTTGGAAGAACATGTTAGCTGGCATAAAAAATACGCGGAAGGGAACGTCGCGGTACTGGGGCACATAGCATGGCCGCCCGATATGAAAGTGACGCCTTTTTTGGAATGGCTGGAGCAAGGTCCCCAGTTTGGATATCCCAAGATCAAGGATTTTGAAGATGTTCCGTATGATTTTTTTTATTCCTCTAATATATCCTTGAAAAAACGGTTTTTGCTCGAAAATGGCCTCTTTGACGAGGATTTTCCTTACGCTGCCTTTGAGGACGTCGAACTCGGATATAGATTGCAGAAAAAAGGATTGAGGATAGTTTATAACGATAAGGCAATGGCGTACCATGAACACAGGATAGATAAGAAGAGTTTCGGCAAAAGGTCGTTCCTTGCCGGAAGGTCGTTAAGGATATTTCATCAAAAACATCCGGAATGTGTGCCTCCCGGGTGTTCCGGGGCTCTTTGCCTGCTTAAGGCCGTTTTTGGGATATTCATATGGAGTGTCCCTCAAGGAATCGCGGGAGCGGTACCAAAAAAGCTTTTGTATAAAGGGTATAACTGCATGCTTGAGTATTTTATGCGAAAGGGCTATTATTCCGTGTGATATGGGCATAAATCCTAAGATAGCCATAATAGTCCTCAATTGGAACGGTTTTAACGATACCGTCGAATGCCTGGAGTCTCTTCGGAAGGTCGGTTATGAGGATTTCAAAACAGTCCTTGTAGATAACGGTTCCGCTAATGATGAGGGAAAAAGGCTTAAAGAGAGGTTCCCCGAGGTCCACCTGATACAGAATATTGAGAACAGGGGGTTTGCCGGCGGGAACAACGACGGTATGAATTGGGCCCTTGCGAACGGTTTTGAATATATCGTGAACCTGAACAATGACTGCATCGTGGAGCCTCATTGGCTTGATATCCTGCTGAAAGGTATCAGGGATGCGGGCGCGGATTTTGCCTCATCCATGATATTATATTATCCCGAAACGGGCCTTATCTGTTCGGACGGTGATGTTGTTCTTATGGACGGCGCGGGAATGAGTAAAGATAATTTTCGAGCAAAAAAGGATGGCCCCGGAGCCGGGCCGATATTTTCCGCCTGCGGGGCGGCTTCGATGTATTCAAAGAGATGTCTCGAGGATGTGAAACTTAAAGGGCATCAGTTCTTTGATGAACTATATTTCGCTTATTTTGAGGATGTGGATCTCGGAATAAGGCTCAATGCCAGGGATTATAAAGGAGTGCTCGTCCCGGACGCGGTCGTGTATCATAAGGGCAACAGAACTTCCGGGTTTCACTCGTTCTTCCAGAGGTTCCAGACAGAGAAGAACCGGCTTCTTAATGAGCTGCTCAACTATCCGTTATGGTTGGTACCGTTAGGCGAAGTGTTCCATTTTGCGAAACTCTTTTCCTACGGAGTGTGTTCGTTGTTTCGCGGCAAACATAGGGACCGCAGGGATTCCGCGAAGATAAGCGTCCTTATGGAACTAAAGGTGATGGCGGGGGCGAGGATATGGCTTATCCGCAATTTCTCTAAAGTGTGGGAAGACCGGAAAGAAAGAAAATCAAAAGCTTCCGTTAATCACCGTATCATATTTTCGTTCTACTGGGACATGCTGAATATACTGGGGATACGGTCCGTCAGGTGACGGTCGTGTCCTGCCATTTCTAGAATGGCCGCATGATGAGCGCCCCGTCATGGAACAGAACATCTAACGCCATTGGTACTCCCCAGAACGCTGAGACTGCCAGAATAACCAGAAGAAGCGCCGTTCCCGCGGGTGATGATGTTCTTGCGTTTATCAGCTCTCTCAGCCGGTTCGCGACGTAAGCGCCCAGTATCGCGAAGGCGGGGTAGGCGGGCAGCATGTAGCGGTGCTCTCCCGTGAAGAACCTGTATGCCAGGAAGAAAGCCGACGCCAGCCACACTACCGCGAAAAGAAGGTTCTTATACTCTTGCTTTTTGAGCCACAGCCAGAGCGGCGCGATGTAAGCAAGCCCGAAGAGCGGGTTTTGATAGGGTATTCCCAGAAGGTAAAGATGTTTCGGCCTGTTCTGGACCATTTTGAACCAGTCGGTCTTTGCCACTTCGGTGAGATTGTCCTGGGAAGGCCTGTAAAGGATGTCCCCGTAAATGGAATATACTTTTATGAACCAATACGCGGAACTCAGGACCGTTCCAAAGCAGAATAGTATGATGTGCTTGTCGAATATCGTTTTGAGGAAAGTCCCTTTTTTGAAGATATTGTCCATGTTCGACAGATAATGCCACACGACGATGGAGAACGGTATTATGGCGCCGTTCTGTTTCGTGATAACGCTGAACCCGCAGAATATTCCTCCCAAAAGGGACATGACAGGCCGTTCATTCCTGATGGATACGATATAAAGAAAAGCGCCTAAGGTGGCCAGCCCCGCGGTCATGTCGTCGGCCCATACCTTCTGGGATGTCATGATGTCGACCGGGGATATCGTCATAAGGAACATCGCCGTCAATGCTATCCACTCGTCATTAAAGAGGATCTTGGCCATAAAATAGACGAGGCATATCATGAGAAAACTGAAAAAAAGCGGCACGATCACCGCGTAGAACTGTTTTCCCGCTATTTCGGGGTTAAAACGGAAATTTTTCAGGCCCACAACAGGTTTCATGGCGTCCCGTTCGTTCACCGCCAGAAGATGGAAAGGGCTGTTGAAGGCGAATATGCTGTGAGATATAAGCAGTGCCGCCGGGAAACCGAATGGGATATGGTGCAAAGGCTCGTCGTAATAGGTAATGCCGCCTTCTTCCAGGCTTTTAAGGATATATCCTTTGTCTTTGGCAGGCGCTATAGTGATAAGGTCCGGGAACTGTTTCGATACGTATACGTCTATGCCGCGCAGGTTGTAGCCATTGATACCCTGTGTGGCGAGTTTGAAAGCGAGGCCGGCATAATGGTGCTGGTCTCCCCTGTAGTGGGGGAGGTTAAAAGTATGGTGCCTGAGGTCGATCGCGAGGAGAAGTATGGCAGTGAAAACGACCCAGGGCAGGGCCTTTTTTATTTTCGCGACCGGGAACTTGTCCGCGGGCACGAGTTCAGTGAAATGCAGTGTGGCTTTTTTAAAGGCGGCGTTCTCGCGGTATTTCTGGACGATATCGCGTGGGATATAAAGTTCTCTTGCGATCTCCTTGTTGGACATCGTGTCGAGGTTTTTCAGTATGAAGTCCACTTCTTCTTTTGTAAGATGACGGTGTTTATTTTCGGCCATGCCAATTCTCCTATGGATTGCGCAAGTCATGCGCGGGTCCTGCCTGCACCCGCGGTGAACCATGCGTGGGTCCTGCCGCTCGGTGCCCTGCGGTCCTCCGCGTCCGCATTATGCGGACTTGTGCGGTTCCTCGGGCACACTCGCGTCACCCACGCATTTTGCTATAGTTCGATTATAAAGATCCAAGTAACGATTTGCGATGCCAGATATATTATAATTTTTTACATCTTCTTTATTGTATTTCGCGATCGATGCGCGTAGTTCGTTGTTGTTCAAGAGTGTCTCTATGGCTTTTGCCAGTGCCTCGGGATCTTTCGGGGGCACGAGGAGGCCGTTCTTCATCTCTTTTACGATGTCTGTCTGGCCGCCGTTATTTGTGGCGGCTATCGGGAGGCCGGCGTACATGGCTTCCAGCAGGACTATGCCGAACCCTTCGTGTATCGAGGGGAGGACGTATATGTCCGACGCCTCCAGGAACTGGAATTTCTTTTCGTCATTTATGTCGCCCGTGAACATTACCGAGCCCGTTATCCCGAGTTCCGTGGCCTCTTTTTCAAGGTTTTCGCGTTCGGGACCGTCGCCGATGAGGATCAGCCGCGGAGCTATGCCAGCATCTTTCAGTATTTTTAGGGATTTAAGAAGGAATGTGTACCCTTTGCGTTTCACGAACCGTCCAACGGAAACGAGGTAATTCCCGTCCTTTTTCAGCGACAGTTCTTTCCGGTCCGTGTGAGCAAGGCGGGGAAGAGGGATGCCGACCGGGACGACATTGATCTCTTTTGACGGCTTATAATATCTTATCGCGCAGTCTTTTATATTGTTCGATTCGGTAACGACGGCCGACGAAGCGTTCAGTATGTTCCGGACCGCGTACCGCAGGAACGCGTGGCGGTGGGGCGACGAGTTTTTTGTGGGATCGTATATATCGCCGCCGAGTATGTTAAGGACGTTCGGTTTTCCGGACACGGCCGAAAGGAAAAGCCCCAACGGGCCTGTCGGTATAGCAAAGTAGGTGTTTATTATGTCGTATTTTTTCTTTTTTAAAAGGGAAAGGCCTTTGAAAGCGCCGGTAACGAGAAATGTCGCCATCGATGTCATCGAGGCGGCGGAAAGGGACGTTCTTCCCCATACAGGAACGCGATAGACCGTAACGCCGTTCGCTGTTTCTTCTTTCGGGAGGCCTCTAAAATGGGTAGTGAGGACGTCGACCTTATGGGTTTTAGCGAGTTCTTCGGCGAGGTCTCTCGCGAAAACGCCTCCTCCTCCCCCCACAGGCGGATATTCGTAATTTATGATGAGGACGTTCATTCGATAGTCTCGTGTATATGATAAGTTTTTTTGTTCTGGGACTCGTAATATGTGCGTATGTTGATCTCGCCCAAAAATCCCATGGATATGAATTGAACGCTTACTATGAAAAACAGAGCGGACAGTATCAAGAGGGGGTTGCGTACCATGTTCATATGCTCGAAAATTTTCATGTACAGAAGGCCGATCACGGAGATCACGCCCAGGAGCCCGCTCAGGAACCCCAGCGCTCCGAAGAACCTTATGGGTTTTGTGCTGTATTCCGAGAGGAACGCGAGAAGCAGAAGGTCCATGAGGACCTTCAATGTCCGGTTGAGGCCGTATTTCGTTTTTCCGTGTTTTCTCGGTCGATGGTTTACCTCTATCTCGGCCATTTTAGCGCCTTTCCAGCTCGCTATGGCCGGGATAAAGCGGTGCATCTCGCCGTATAGGGGCATGTCCTTCACGATATTGTGTTTATAGGCTTTCAGCGTGCACCCATAATCATGAAGAGGCACTTTCAGCGTCCCGGATATTATACCGTTGGCCAGTTTGGAGGGGATGACCCGTGTCAGGACCGCGTCCTTTCTTTTTCTCCGCCAGCCGCTCACGAGGTCAAAACCTGATTCTATTTTTTCGACCATCTTTGGTATGTCGTGAGGGTCGTTCTGCAGGTCCCCGTCCATCGTGACGATGATATTTCCTTTTGCGTAGTGGAACCCGGCCATTATGGCGGGTGTCTGCCCGAAATTCCTGTTGAGGTCGATTATTTTCACGTTCGGGTGCGAACTTTTGGCTTTTTTGAGTTCTTCGAAGGTATTATCGGTGCTTCCGTCGTTGATGAAAATGAGCTCATAAGTCCTGCCGTATCGCGTCATGACGTCCTTTATCTCGGCGGAAAGAGGGCTTATATTAGCCTCTTCGTTATAGACGGGGATAACTATGCTTATGTCCATGATATAGGCCTTTCGGGTTATTACGAGCGTATCATAACATGTGGTGAAAGGCAAGGAAGGGGAGATCCGTATTGAGTATTGCGTAGTGCGTATTGAGTGACGCAATACCCAATACACAATACGCAATACGATACTGATTTGTTAATGCGCAAGAAGGGAGATATACTATTACCAATATGAACACTCAAAACAAGCTCACGGTCTGCGTCATAACTTATAACAGTGTCCAGTATCTCCCGGAGCTTTTAAGGAGCATAGAGGATTCCTCGTTCAAGGAGTTCGAGCTCGTTTTTATCGACAATAACTCCACTGACGGGACAGACCTTTATCTTAGCGGTAACGCTTTTCCGAAACGTGTTATAAACCTTGCCCTGAACACAGGACACAGCCATGCCGCGAACGTCGCGCTTAAGGAATGCAAGACACGCTATCTTGTTCTTTTGGACCACGATACATTGGTGGACAAGGACCTTTTCAGGAATCTGTACATTCAGGCGGAGAAGGACAAAGAGAGCGACTTCGCGGTTTTCGCTCCACGGATAATCGATGTGGGGAGGGACGAGGTCTATTATGGGGGGGAGTTCCACTATATCGGCAAGACCTACACGTACAGGTGGGAGCCGCCGGAACGGGAAGTGGGGATGATAGGGTCGACCGCGCCGCTGTTGGACCTTGAGAAGATACCGCCCGGGACGCTTTTCGACGAGGATTTTTTCATCTATTGGAACGATGCCGATTATTTTTACAGGATAAGGGCGTGCGGCAAAAAAATAAAACTGGTCCCGGAAGCCGTTGTCACTCATTTCGGCGGGACGAAGAACTATTCTTACCGTGGCGGCGGGCGATACAGCCATGTAAGGGCTTTCTATGTTCTGCGTAACCACAGGCTGTTCATCATAAAAAATTATATGTGGTCGACGATCTTTCTTTTTTTACCGTGTTTTCTGCTTTACGAGCTTTACAATATCGCTTTTTGTTTCAGGAAAATGGTCTTTTTCCGGGGTTATTTGCCTTCGGTGTTAGGGACTTTACGGCTGTTGCCCCGGATGATCAAAAAAAGGCGAGATCTTGCGAAATTAAGGGCCGTGAAAGACAAGCGCCTTGTGGGATGGTACAAGCTGGATTATAATCCGGGAGTGGTCACGGGCCGTGCTGAAAGTCTTTTTCTGGGGTTTCTTGATGGTTTTCTGAGGTTTTATTATCTGGTGGTAAAAGCGGTCTTCTGGCGATAAAGAAATACATTCAAAAAACATTCGACAAAGTATTTTTGATAGTGTAAAATCAATGAGCCTGTGATCTGTGGGACACAGTGGTATGGATCGCGGCGTGAATTGACCCTGAGCGAAGTCGAAGGGTCTAAAGATAATTTCCCGCGGCGCATCGCGGGGAGGTTTATATTTCAAAGGAACTTCATGGCCAAAGATCATAGAATACTGGTTGTAGACGATAACAAGGATTTCGCGGACGTGTTCTGCGACATCCTGAAGACCAACAGTTATGAGGTCGAAAGCTGCTACAGCGGCGCTCAGGCCGTAGATCTCGTGAAGAAAAAGAATTTCGACATAGTGTTCCTCGACATCAGGATGCCGGAGATGGACGGCATCGAGACCCTCAAAGAGGTCATGAAGATAAAGCCGGACACTACGGTCATCATGATGACCGGTTACTCCGTGGACGAACTTGTCCATAAAGCGCTCGAGGAAAAAGCGTCGGAGATCATCTATAAACCTTTCGAGATCGACAAAGTGCTCAGTTTGATCGAGAGCAAGAAAAAATAGGCTCGACAGATACGGGAGAGTGCGATGTTTTTCTCGGTCAAAATTTACCGCCGGGCGTTCCTTTTATTGCTGGTCCTTGTCTTTTTTTGCGGCCGCGCTGGCGCTTCGTCCTATCCTGAAAAAGACTTCTTTTCTTATGTGAGGTTCTCCGGTGTTTCGGAGAGGCTGGCCAAATTGACCGCCGGCGGCCAGGCAAACAAAGACATCAAGGATTTCGCCGTCAAATTCTCTGGCGGTATGAGGCTTCTCGCTTCCGGTGATATACAAAAAGCGGAAACCGAGCTGTTGACCGCGCTCGCGATGTGGCCCGAATACTACGGTACGGATTTTATCCTCGCTCTTATGTATGAGAGGTCCGGGGACATGGAGAGTGCCGCCCGGTTCTACAGGAGCTACCTCTACAAATTAAAGAACCTGGAGCTCGGGAGATACAGGATATCGGGCGCTTTAATAAGCGTGCTTGCCGGCGGGGAAGTAGAGGATTATGATACCGCGCATAACGCGGTCAAAGAGCATCTTGCCGGACGGGGTATCGTTCTCGGCAGCGTCCGGCCCGTCACGATATTTCCCGCGTGGCTCATATATGTAGTGTTCCTTTTATTTTTCGTGGCCCTGTATCTTCTTATCGCCTATAAATGGGTCCCCTATCGCAAAAGAATGAAGCTCATCAAGAACCCTCCCGAGGGTTTTTGGGTATGCAGGTACTGTTGGGCGGTCATACCGGACCTTTGTAAGGTGTGCCAGGAGTGCGGCCGTTTACGCGAAGAGGCCGAGGAAAAAAGAAGAGCGGAAAAAAACGTGGGAAGAACCGCCTGATCTCCATGTACACAAAAAACCTTTTCAGATATTTTTTCGGAACGGGCCCCGGCGCGATCGCCCAAAAGGTGATACTCTCGCCGATCTTTGATCCGGGCCGTTTTTGCGAAGGCAGTGAAAAACGCGAGGCCTTTAAAGGGCTCCTGTATTCGGGGTCAACCGTCCAGGCGGAAGGCGGCCGGTTCTCTGTGATAGATTGCGGTATCGGCAGTGCCCTTGCGGGTGACGCGGTCATCGCTCTGGGGACGGTCGCGAAGGTCGAAGAAATACTTTTTACGGGGACCTGCGGGGGGCTTTACAGCGGAGCGGCCGCGGGAGATCTTGTCGTTCCCGGGAGCGCCTTCGACGGAGAAGGGTTCTCGAAATATTACGATAAAGATTTTGATATCGAGAAAATGCTTCGGAACGGGACAACGGTAAAATCCGATCCGGTCCTTACGGAAAGGCTCTCGGGATACCTTAAAAAAAGAACGGACATTCACGAGGGCGCGCTCTTTACTATAGGCTCTTTGTCGGCAGAGAAAAGAGAACATCTTGAGGCGCTCCAAAAGAACGGTTTTAAAGGCGTCGATATGGAACTTTCGGCGGTGTACCGCGCCGGAGAGGTTTCCGGGATAAAAACCGCCGCGGTCCTCGCTGTGAGCGATGTGCCTCTCTTGAACAGGTTGGGAGAGAAGCTTGCTCTTCCTGAGAAAAAGGCTTACGAAAAAGCGTTAAAAGATATTGTAAAATATTCCGTGGGATTTATAAGGGAGGAGATATGAAAAAAGCGCTTATTGTTCTTGCGAATGGTTTTGAAGACATCGAGGCGGTCACTCCGATAGATATTTTGAGGCGCGGCGGGATAACAGTGATAGTCGCGGGCCTCGGTGGTACCGAGATCAAGGGGTCGCGCGGCACGGTCATAAAAGCGGAGATAGCGCTTGAGGATTATAACGGCGTGCCGGACGCCCTCATCCTTCCCGGGGGTAACACCGGCGCGGAGAACCTGGCGCTTTCTCCCCGCGTTAAGGAACTCATCCTGTCCGTGAGTTCAAAGGGAAAAATAGTCGCGGCGATATGCGCGGCGCCAGCGCTCGTTCTCGCGCCCACGGGAGTGCTCGACGGGAAAAAAGCTACCTGCTATCCCGGCATGGAAGAGAATTTTTCCCCCAAGGTAAAAGCTTCCGGCGGCGATGTCGTCCAGGACGGCAACGTCATTACGAGCAGGGGCCCCGCGACAGCTTTTCCATTCGCTCTCAAGGTCCTCGAGAGCCTCGCGGGGAAGGGCGTGGCGGAAGTTATCGCGAAAGGAACGTTATTCCGTGGCTGACCAAGTCAGTATTGAGTATTGCGTGAGCAACACAATACCCAATACTCAATACGCAATACTAACTACGGATTCCGATACCCGATCGCTCCCTCTCCAAACCTGTCCTTGATCTTATTGAGCGCGGACTCCACTTTCTCTTTTTTTGTCTTGCCCGTGTCTGTGTCCGCGAAGAGGTCCGTCTTCCATGCTGAATTCCCGAGGTTGGACGTGTGTACGCCGAGGAGCCTTACCTTTTTCCGTTTAAGGTCGAGTTTGTTCAGGTTGTCGAGGCATTTTTCGTAAATATCGGAAGTGAAGTTCGACGGGCTTTGCATGGTAACGGCCCTTGTTAGTGTTGTGAAGTCCCCGAACCGTATCTTTAATGTCACCGTCCGGCATTTGAAGTCGTGTTTTCTGAGGCGGCGAGAGACTTTTTCGCTGAGATACATGAGCGTGTTCCGTATCAGCTCTTTGTCCTGAGTGTCCTCTCCGAAAGTGTGTTCGTTGCTCACGGACTTTATGGCGTGGTCCTCTTCGACTTCACGCGGGTCTATGCCGTTCGCCAGGTCCCATACGTGTTTACCGTTCTTACCGAAGAGGCGCGTTATTTTCTCGAGGTCCATTTTTGCGATGTCGCCGATAGTGTTTATTCCGAGCTTTTTCAGCGTTTCTTCGGACTTGTCGCCGATACCCCAGAGTTTTCCGATAGGGAGCGGATGAAGAAAGTCCAGGAGGCCAGTTTCCTCGACGACCGTAAGGCCGTCCGGTTTCGCAAATTCTGACGCGATCTTCGCTGTCATCATGTTGGGTGCGAGGCCCAGTGACGCGGTAAGCCCCGTCCCGTCAAAAATGGCCTTTTTGATCATCCGGCATGTCGAAAGGGGAGTGCCGAAGAGTTGGTAACTTCCCGATATGTCGAGAAAGGCTTCGTCGATGCTTATCGGTTCTATGTCTGGTGTGAAGCGCTCGAATATCTTGAATATTTTATCGGATTCTTCCGCGTATTTCTGCATGTTAACAGGGAGGAATATCGCGGTGGGACATTTTTTATATGCGATAGAAATGGGCATTGCCGAATGTATGCCGTATTTGCGGGCGGCGTAGGAACAAGTGGATACGACGCCGCGGCCTTTTCCTTCTTTTGGGTCGGAGCCTACGACGACCGGTTTGCCGCGGTAGGCGGGGTTATCGCGCTCTTCGATCGCCGCGAAAAACGCGTCCATGTCGACGTGGACTATATATCGTGGTTTTTTGGACATGAGGAGATTGTATCACAGGATGTTGCCTTTTGTCTGCCCCTTGTCGGTATGTTCCTACCAGGGCCCCTCCGCCCGGTGTGGGTTTAGTGTTTAATGGACGGGGCCTGCCGCTCGGATCCCTGCGGTTCTCCGCGTCCGCCGCGGGCGGACTTGTGCGCTTCCTCGGGACCGCTCGCGTCACCCGTCCATTAATTGGGAGGTTCTCATGAAACGGTGCAACTCTTTCAACTTTGGGGATTTTAGGAAGGCGGCGGGCATGTTTCGAGGCGTAAAATTATTCGAGCGGTTAGTGCAAGTACCAAGTGCCATGTAGCAGGGGTTATAAGTACTTGCTACTCGGCCCTTGCAACTTGGTACTTTCTCTTAAATATCTATCCCAAAAATATTCCTTATCCCCATTCCTATAAAGAAGGTTATCGTGGCGATGCTGAGGCTTAGGCCCGCCATTTCGAGGAACCTGGGTTTGAAGTTCAGGTTTTTCGCGACCGATATGTAGAACGTGAAGATGAATATGATGAGAAGCGCGGTCGCTATCATCATGCTTAAACTCAGGAAAACGTTCTTGAAAAGAAAATACGGCAGGACGAGGAATATGACCACCGTTATGTACGAGAACCCCGTGTAGAACGTGGCTTTGAAAGGCTCTTTGGCCGTTTTTTCGTGTTTCACGGCCAGGTACTCCGAAGCCGCCATCGACATGGCCGCGGCGATACCCGTAATGAGGCCAAGCACTCCGATGAGTTCGGTGTTCTGTATGGCGAACGTGAACCCCGCGATGGCCGCCGTGAGCTCCACAAGGGCGTCGTTGAGGCCGAGGACGATGGAGCTCGCGTATTTAAGTCGTTCCTCGTCGATCATGTTGAGAAGGGCGTACTCGTGTTTTTTCTCGTCTTCTTCTATTTTTTCTATTTCGGGATATGTCTCTTTCAGTTTTGCGTAGACGTTCTGCGCCATGTCCTCGCCGTTCTCCATGAGGCGGAGGCCGAAATTGAGGCCGAACACTTTGGAGATGAACACATAAATGAACAGTTTGAACTTGTCGGGGAGTGTCTCTTCGCCCGATATGCTTTTAAAGATACCGTAATGTTCTAGCTCCTCTTCCGATATTTTTCTCAGGACGTCCGCCTGTTCTTTTATTTTCACGGTGCCGGCGAGTTCTTTATAGACGTGATATTCGGTGATCTCGTTCTTTTGTGCGGCAAGTATGTTTTTTTTGATATCGGGTGTCAGCATTTTTCTTCCCCTTTTAGCCAGTCAAGAGCGTCATTTTTGTTTTCGAATACCCGGGTTTTATTCGCTGTTCTTATCTTTTTGCCTTGAGCCCACAAGTTGTGCCACGCTTCGGCGAGGCCGGTTTTGACCAAGATGGCTGACCTTCCGCCGCCGATCGTTCTTTCGTTGCCCATGTGAAATGCCCGTATTTTGTCCAGTTCACGGAGAGGCACACCTTTAAAATCGAGCGACGTATGGTCAAAAAGCGCGTTACCGTTCGTCAGGAAACTGGGGTGCTGTAAAATATCCTTCGCCATCGTGATGAAATCGTCGGCGTTCATCCTGCCTGATGTCTTTATGACCAGAAAATTTTCTTTCGCCATATGTGTTATTCTATGTTCCATTCGCGGCGGTCTGTGTATTCTCAACATTTTATTCCCGCCGCGTTGGAATTCATAATCGACTTTTCGTATATCGGCCTCAAACCCCTGTTTTTTTAATTTCGTGATAATGGGCTTCAGGTAAGAGCTTTCTTTGCCTCCAAGATCAAGCAGCGGGAATATCCGGACCTCTTTCGCAATGCGGCACATTTCTGTGACCGCTTTAAGGTGGAAGCGTAAAGAGAGCTTGGCAGTATACAAAAATAAAAAGTGGGAGCTGAGAGCCAGATCGAATTCGGAGTCCGTAAAAGATAATTTTGGTAAACTTTCGGCTATATAACGGCCTTCTCTTTTGCCGCGACCGTAATCGGCCAGGAAACTTTGCATCGCGTGCATCCTGGCCCTGCCTGTTTCCGCGGGGGTCTTGAACGTTTTCCACACAAAATCTTTCTTGTTCGCTTTTAATTGCGACAGGACCTTGTCGTAGGTCTTGTCGATCTGGGCTTTTATCTCTTCGGCGCTGTACTTATAGAGTGGGTCGCAGGAGATGACCCGATGGCCCTGTTTTCTCATTTCGGCATTGAATCCGGCAGGGCCGTCACCGCAGCTTACAATGTTCTTCCGTAGATCGTTTTCCGTAAGACCGAACATCGCGGTGTATTCTCTGAACGAGCGGCCCCACGGGACTATCTGTTTTAGATCGAACGCCATTCAGGATCCCTTCTCGCCGCCGTATACCGCGAAATTATAGTATTTCCAGACCACATCGACATTTTTAAAACCGGTCTCCCTTAAAAGGTCTAGCTCGAACATGAGTTCGGCAGGCCTGTCCTCGTGTTCATGTCTCGCGATCATGTTGGAGACCTCAAGTGGCGAAAGGTTCTTGCGCATGAATTTTTTCCACTTTTCACGATACATTGCCGCCATCTTATCGCTCGACGGCAGGACGAAGTCCGCGATGTAGAACACGCTTCCCCGGGAGAGGGAATTGAAGACCTTCCGGTAAAACCGCTCTTTTGCTTTTTTCTCCAGGTGATGCAGGACGAGGGAAGAGATCACCGCGTCATATTGTCCTGAATAATCGAACCGGCGTATGTCACCGGTCCAGTATTTAACACTTTTGTATCGTTCCAGTTTGGCCTTTGCCATTTCTATCATGTTATCGGCCAGATCGACGCAGACCACCGATGCGTTAGGGTAGCGCTTCATTAGCGCCTTCGTGATGTTGCCTGTCCCGCAGCCCAGGTCCACCACTCGTATCTTTTTATCTTCTTTAAAAGTGAGTGCAGATATCAACGCTTCAAGCGCCTCTTTGTAGAACGGCGCTACCTTGAAGAAATTTTTATCAAAACTCTTCGCTTCCTTTTCGAAATGTTCTTTTATTGCCTTCATGCGGCCTTTTGTGTCACTTGCCATTATTACAGCCCTCCACGATGATCGCCTTGGTTATAGTGGAACCTTCCCTCAATGTTGCGATCTTCTTGTATTCAGGGGAATCGAGCCACTGCTCTATGTCGCCCTGGGAAGGGAACTCGATGATGATCAGCCTTTCCGGGTCCCATCCGCCGAAGACCGGAGAGATCTTTCCGCCCCTCGCCAAATACCGGCCTTTATACTTTTCCACAATAGGCCGTACCGCGTCGATGTATTTAGCGTAATCGGCTTTATTCTCATTTTTTGTTTTGACCTCAACGATAAAATAGACTGACATATTACTCCCGGATGAATTGTATTTTACTGCGGCAAGGGCAGGATAACAAGCCCGAACATGGTGTAAGCGCAGAACGGATGTCGTATATTATATGTCATGGGTTTGACGGACTTCCGCCCAAGTACGATATACGAAATACAAACAGTTGAATGCTCTATTCAAATAAAAAAGCCGGGTATATGCCCGGCTTTTTTATCGGATGTAGCCAACATATTACGCGGAGATCTTATCAAATTCCTCGATACTGATCGCAGGGAAGCTTACGAAACTTATTCCGGTCAACTTGTTCAATGCGATAGATGCCTTCATCACGTCGGCAACAGCCGGGAAATCCGTTATCAGCACCATGTCATATTTTCCCAGAAGAGCGTACATTGAATTTACTTTACCGCCGGATTTTGTTATGACATCGAGCGCTTTTTTCGTCCTTTCGGGCGAGATGCCCTTTAGTGCATCCTGTGAATATTTCCCATACATAAAAAATTTTGCCATAAAACACCTCCTGTTAAGTTCCATTGTCTGCCCTGCAGTACTTCTTTAATTTTCGGGCGGCCGTATCACTTTTGCCACATACTAAATATACCGGTATCCAAAGATATGTCCATTGGACAACCACACTATTTTTTGATTTTTTTCTACTTGCGCCTTATCGCACGGCCCCGGCAGGGTAGGACTCGGCGCTTTTCGCTCATAGCAGGTTCTTAGACCTCCTCCGTCGTTCGGTCTAAGAACCTATTCGCGAAAAGTCGGCCATTCGTCGCTTCGGTGGTGGTTGTCCGCTCACCAGTTCGCGGACTCCCTATATTAAAGGCTCGCTCCTCCTTTCTCGTCCTGCCCGAGGAGCATGACTTCACTCAAAATCATCTCGGGCAGGTAATTGAGCCCGAACAAAGTGAGGGCGAAATCCCTGCACGAGGAGAAATAACGGAGCGAAAAATCTCGGGCGGAACTTGTTTCGAACGGGATTTTGAGCGAAGTTATGGGTAAATTGCCCGTCGAACTAATAACCCATAGAAGCAATTTACCCCCATAAATTAAAAAGCCCTCCCGGAAAGTTACTCCGAAAGGGCTTTTTAATTTATGGCTCCTCGGGCAGGACTCGAACCTGCAACCTACTGGTTAACAGCCAGCCGCTACTACCATTGAGCTACCGAGGAGCGTAGGGCTATTGGCTAAAGCAATTATAAGGAAATAAAAATTCATTGTCAAATGAAAAGGCCTGTCGAGCCGGGAGCCAAGGAATCCCTTGCGCGGGGTTTTGTTGTTGATAAAATAAATAAAAATTTCAAGTCCCGAACTTGAATGCAAAACTTGAATGCAAGTTCGGGACTTGGGTAGAGAGAATCTTTCGGCTTACGCGGGAAGAGTACTTGAGTTTGGAGAGAGCTTTGCAGCGTTTGCAGCTTTGATCTCGCAAGTGTACCCCGAAATAAGGGTTAAAGTGCCCCGAAGAACAGTGACTCGTGACCCGTCGCTCGTGTCTCGTGATACGTAATATGTAATAGGCCAAAAATAGCATTATATCCGTTCGATATTTTTACCAAACCAATCGCCGCGGCATTCCGCGGGTGCAGGCAGGACCCATTTTCACATCCCCAATCTCGCAGGACCCGCGCATACCGAAGACAAGATTGCTTCGCCGCTTAGCTCATCGCAAGGAGATTTAGTAACTGGTATGAATTTGACCTTATCTAACTTTATCTTGACATAACATAAATAATATGTTAAAATCAAAAATCAGCTGGCAGATGTAAATAGTGAGGAGGGGACACGCTATTAAATTTTTTGCTTTAAATTCATGACAAGTAAAATGACCAATACAAACATACTATCATGTTGTGTAAAAAAGACTATTTTGGTTCTTTTTGCGGTGATTTTTTCCTGCGTAAATACTTTCTGTAGCATTACTTGTGAAACTGAACAATTTTCCCCGATAACAAGCGATATATCTCCGTTTTTCTGCGGATTTGACACTAACGAACTTGCGCCATCACTGCGTTCACAAATCCACGCATTCGTAACGGAATTTATGTCACGTGAAATAATGCTGTCACATAGACAAGTTTATGAATATATACGCAACAAGGTTGATGAAATCGGAAGCAGCAGACTTTTAACAGCGATGGTTTCGAACGTCAGGATTGACAGTGACATAGAGCTGATTTCTATACCAGGCTTATTGAAATTTACCGGTTTGCCTGCGCATGTAAGGATAGGTCGTTATTATGGAAAACCAGTGGTCTATATCGACAGCGATCTTTATTACAATGAAGATATTCGACAGCATGAATTGGATGAGATCGTCGGATGGGAAACACTTCGAAAAGTACTTGGATACGAACCAAATGAAATGAGAACGTGGATCTTAGACAATATTGAAAACACTGTTTCTGACGAAAATTTACCGCCAGAATACCGGGGTAAGACTTCCTGCCAGATAGCCCGAACGATACACGCGAATTCCCATTGTATAGATCATTTGACTGATCAACATGTGAAGAACATAGATTACGCATATTTAGCAATGTTAACTGCATATGATGATGAGATAACAGTGAGCAAGAGTGATATAACGATCGCGGCGCGTTTTTTGGATTTATCTTTACAAGAGCGGCTGTCTGGCGCAGATGTAAAAATTGAGGGATTGCCACTTGATGTGAAAAAACGTTTTATTGACACCAAGGTTCGACTTTTGAAAAAGTGCGACTCGCCCGACGATATTATGATCCGAAAAGTGGAACATTGCCTCTATCAGCTTATTGAAATGGACGGCCCTAATATGTTTCGGGAACCATATTCTGAAATACAACAGATAGTTGGCATGTATTCATTCATTAGAAATGATGTTCTCATCGGGCTATTAGAACGATTCGTTCGGCTCCGGCACGTTATTAAAGATCACCCTTACTACGTGATGTTTCTTCAAAACACTCTAACGGGATGCTTGCGGGATGAACGCATCAACCGGCGGAACATATTTCCCGTGTTCGATGCGGTCGTAAAGATTGCTGGGAATGCAAAAGATGACGTGCCGCAAGAATCTGTAAATATGATTTTAAGTTTGATAAATGACCCAGCTGCGCGTGACGCTGTTACTAAAGATAATATCGGGGATCTTTATGATAGGTTTGCCAAGATTTCGGAAAAGATGCAGGGTAGCGCAGCTCGTTTGGCAATTTTTCTTGTGAAAGCGATCTGTTGTTATGAGCGTGTTACGGATCAGGAAATATTGACTATCATTGACACTTTCGCAAAACAATGTGATGACGTTTTTTTGACCAGCTCAATGTTTAAATCCAACATACTTTGGAAAATATGCACCTTAATTTCAGGGTCCCACCAGTTTAAGCCCACAGTAGCCAATATCAGTGATGAATTAAAAAAGTGTGAGCACTGGCTTGCCACAACACCAAGGAATAACAGTAATGAACTGGAAAGGGTAATGTTTCATGATCACACATTCGATGGTTTTGCAGGACTTCCTTTGAATGAGCTGACAAATGCGGTCAGCTTATATATGAACAACCCCCGATTGGTGGTCGTGCGATACCTGCTGATAAAAGGTGATTATCGGAGGTTGAAAGCCCTTAGCGAAATAAATAGTATCGGTGCCAAAGAAATAATCGCAGCGTTTGTGCTGAACAATATTAACGGGATAATAACGCAAACGAGCGATCTGATATTAGAGATCGATAAAGAAGAACATGGCAAACAAATCGTATTGAGCAAGCTCGTACCGTTAAAAGATAAGATCGGCCAAAATATATGCCTGAAATCGGAGATCAAAAATGTATTTGACGCAATGGGGATGACCTTTTCAGAGAGCGAAACCGAGAAAACGCTGAAAGAACTGGGGTTCCGGTCCTATGATAAGGGCGACGAAGTGGTCATTATACCTATAGTATATGATAACCTTTTGAGTGCGTATCGCGGAAGCGCGGAAACAGACGGTCGAGACGCGGCATATTTAACACATGCATTGACAACCGCAGTATGAGAGAGCTTTGCAGCGTTTGCAGCTTTGATCTCGCAAGTGTACCCCGAAATAAGGGTGAAAGTGCCCCCTGCAGATTCGCTTTCCAAGGATCTCAAAGACAAATCCCTGGAAAACATATGGAACTTGCATGTTAGTTTAAAGTAATGTAAGCTTTAGAATGGGTAGGTTCTGTTGTTCGAGGAGGGACGCAATGAAGCGTGCTTCTGTAAAGTTATTGGCGGTTTTTATTATCCTGTTTGCAGGTAACGTGCTTGCTGACGAGATAACCCTGCTTCACGAGTTTGCCGGTGGCGGATCAGATGGTAGTTTTGCAAGAAGCAATTTGATTCTGGACGCAGGAATGCTTTATGGTATGACACCTAATGGCGGCGACAGTAATTATGGGACGATTTATAAGATAGGCACAGACGGGGCAGGGTTTCAGCTGCTTCACGAGTTTGCCGCCGGCGGATCAGATGGGAGCCGTCCTTATAACAGTTTGGTGTTGGACTCGGGAACGCTTTATGGCATGACACTTTATGGTGGCGATAGCAGTGCAGGTACCATTTTTAAGATCGGGACAGGCGGAACAGGGTTCACATTACTTCACGAGTTTGCCGGTGGCGATTCCGATGGACGAAACCCTTATGGCAGTTTGGTCCTTGACGGGGGCACTATTTACGGTATGACGTATTCTGGCGGCGACAGTAATGATGGTACCATCTTTAAGATCGGGACAGACGGTACAGGGTTTGCACTGCTTCACGAGTTCGCCGGTGGCGGATCCGATGGGAAGGGACCATATGAAAATTTGATACTGGATTCAGGAACACTTTATGGCATGACAGGTTATGGCGGTGATAGTGATCTGGGAACCATTTTTAAGATCGGGACAGACGGTACAGGGTTTACACTACTCCACGAGTTTGCCGGTGGCGGATCCGATGGGAGTAGAGCCAGGAACAGCCTTATGCTGGACTCTGGAACTCTTTATGGTATGACATATACCGGTGGCGACAGTGATTTGGGTACTATTTTTAAGATCGGGACAGACGGTACAGGGTTTGCGCTGCTCCACGAGTTCGCCGGTGGCATATCCGATGGAAGGAACCCTTGGGGGAGTTTGATATTGGACTCGGGAGAGCTATATGGTGTTACACTTTATGGCGGGAGCAGTGATGCCGGTGTTGTTTTTAAGATCGGGACCGCTGGTACAGGGTTTGAACTGCTTTATGAGTTTGCCGGCGGTGTAGCCGATGGCAGCGGACCTATGGGTAGTTTGGTGTTGGGCTCGGGAACGCTTTATGGCGTAACAACTCAAGGAGGAGACAGTAATTCTGGTACAATATTTTCCCTGGATGTTCAGGGCGGAGCGGCACCGGAACTTCCAGTTGGTACACTGCCGTTTTTTGTCCTCATATTTTCAAACCTTGTACTGTCTATGAGAAAGCTTCTCAAATAATTCAAAACGATTCAATAAAGATATAGTACCTGGTATGAATTTGAACTCACACCTGTCCCCGAAATTAAAGCCAAACCTGTACCTAAAATCAATCCCAAACCCGCACCCCAACAAAGTAATAGGCCACGAATAGCACTGTATCCGATCGATGTTTTTCCCAAATAATCTAAGCAGCCCATACGGGGGTGGCAGTGGTGTCATCCGAGCACCGCACAAGCATGGCGCGGAGGAGCGCAGGATGATACCACTGACAGGACCCTCGCATTGCACAAATGAAATGCGGATGCGCGCAGGACATGCCCGTGACAGGACCCGCGCACACTGAAGACGAGATTGTTTCGTCCCCCGCACTTCGTTCGGGGTCCTCGCAATGGCGATATATAGACACCCCGCGGGTGTTACGTTGACTTAGGTAGGGATTTATCTTATAATCATGTTCCAACAAAAAGCCCAAAAGGAGGCTCATGAAGAAATTTTTCAGCATTTTAGCAATGATCGTGTTCGTGATGATGACAGCAATAGACCTTGCAAGCGCGGAGGGCCTGTTGGACCGTAATTCAGGCACATCCACACTTCAGCAGCAGGAACTTGACGACGCGTTCTATAGAGGCTATAACGACGCGAAGACAGGCAAAGACCCGATAGGTTATTCAGCCGGTGATATGCAGAATAACGGCGAGGTCGTCCGTGGAGCGGGAAGAGGCGCGTTGGGCGGTGCCGCCATGGGTAAACTCAGCGACGGCGACGTGGGTAAAGGTGCCGCGTGGGGCGCGGGCGCCGGGGCGATAAAAGGGGCTATCAGGAAAAGACGCGAAGCGCAGGAAGAGACGACATGGGCTTCGGAACTCAGTAACGCGTATAACAGAGGGTACCAGAAAGGCACGATGGAAACCGTTAAAGCTAACGCCAAGTCGCCGAAGGAATAATAAATGGGAAAGATGATAGTCGATACGGGCAAGTGTGTAAAGTGTGGAGTATGCACCGACGTGTGCCCGGTGAAGATAATAAGTATGGACGCAAAAAAGGGCCCGGTCCCGGCGATGGAGGGCGCGGAAGATCTATGCATACACTGCGGGCATTGCGTGGCGGTATGCCCCCATGGGGCGATGTCGCTCGACAATATGCCGGTTGACCAATGTGTGAGATTGGAAGACGGTTTAAAATGCGGTCTTCAGGAAGCCGCGCAGTTACTTAAGGGCAGGAGGTCTATACGCGAGTTCCGGGAAAAGCCTGTCCCAAAAGAAGAGATCATTAAGCTCATCGATGTGGCACGTTTCGCGCCGAGCGGGCACAACCGACAGCCCGTGAACTGGAAGATCATATATGACACCGGGGAAGTGAAAAAACTCTCGGCATTCGTTGTCGAGTGGATGGAACACATCCTGGAGAGAAAACCCGACATGGCGAAGTCCATGAATTTTGAGTTTTTAATAGAACGCTACAAAAAAGGCGAAGACGTTGTCCTTCGCGGCGCGCCGCATGTCATAACGACACACGCGCCGAAAGAGGACAGGATAGCCCCGAGCTCGTGCACCATAGCGCTTACGTATCTCGAACTTACCGCGAGCGCGTCCGGTATGGGTGCGTGCTGGGCAGGGTTCCTCGACATGGCGCTCATGTACTGGCCGCCGCTCAAGAAAGCCATGGACCTTCCGGAAGGGCATACGACGCTTGGTTCCATGATGCTCGGTTATCCGCGCCACAAATACCACAGGATCCCCTTGCGTGATCCCGCGAAGATAACCTGGCGGTAGTTGTTGTATGTGATCTGGTATTGGATGTTTTATCTGTTGCTCTTGGAGTAGAGGACCGCAATGATGATACCGTACAGCAGACTTAGCAGCAGAAACCCGCTTGTAGGTATTTCCGGGACCGAACCGCTCGACAAGCCCATTGAAAATATCGTGCCATAGTTGCTATTTCCGCCGTTTGTGGTCATTCCGTACAGTGTTCCCGCGCTTATAAGTGGAGTGTTGTAGGTCGGGTAGCTGCCGTCATCGTTGCCGCCGGCGAATTCATGCAGGAGCGTAAAATCCGTACCATCGGTTTCTATTGAAAAGAGAGTGCCGTAGTTGAGATCTCCGCCGGAATAAGTCATGCCGTACAATGTTCCGGAGTCTATGAAAAGGCTGGCGTTAGGTTCTTGCCCGTCATCAACGCCGCCGGCGAACTCATGCAGGAGCGTAAAATCCGTACCGTCGGTATCCATGGCAAAAACCGTGCCGCGGCTGGAATTTTCGCCTCCAAAACGGGTCATTCCGTACAGCGTGCCCGAGTCGACGATGAGGCTGCCGTAAGGAGATGTGCCGTCGTCAGCGCCTCCGGTGAAGGTATGCAGTATCGTGAAATCCGTACCATCAGGATCAATGGAAAATATCTTTCCTCCGCCGGTCCCTCCATTGGTCATTCCATATAGAACGCCCGAGTCCATGACAAGATTGCCGTAAGGATATATGCCGTTAGTCGTGCCCGTGGCGAATTCGTGGAGGAGGGTGAACCCAGAACCATCGAGATTCATTGAAAATACCGTTCCATAATTGGAATCTCCTCCGCGGTAGGTCATTCCATAAAGCTTACCCGAAGCGAGGAGGACATCTCCGTATGGGGTCCTGCCGTCAGTGCCGCCGCCGGCGAATTCATGCAGAAGCGTAAAGTCCGAACCATCGGTCTTTACGGAGAACACTGTACCGTAATTGGAATTTCCTCCCAGGTAAGTCATACCATACATAGTACCCGAGTTCATAATAACACTGCCTTGGGGGGATGATCCATCATTGACTCCTCCGGCAAATTCGTGAATAAGCGAAAACCCGGTACCGTTAGAATTCATGGAAAATATCGTTCCGGCGTTGGAATTCCCCCCGGTGTAAGTCATGCCATACAATTTCCCGGAATCAATAATGAGACCGCCGCGAGAGCCCGAACCGTCATTGGCCCCGCCGGCGAATTCGTGAAGGAGGGTGATCTCGTTGGCAACGGTGTAACAATTCCCTACCGTGAAAGATAGTATGAGCGCTAGTAACAAAACTAACCAGTTATGAAGAGTGATTTTCATACATATCTCAATTCGCTGTTGGTATAAAAAATTACTAGCATCTATATTCATACACCTAAAGCTTACATTATGTTGCTTTAACATACAAGGGTAATTGCCAAAATTTTCACATGTCATATAGAAAGTAGAACTTGATTTGTACTGTTTATTGCGTACTTAGAAAAACATATTGAGATGTCAATTGTGTTAAATACCATAGTTGTCAGTTGTGGCAGGTGGCTGAGACCTCCGTTGGTACGAGGGATACCGCGCTTAAAGGGATTGATAAAACTTCTGCCGATCACGCTAATAGATGCGGAAGAGTTGAAACAAATATGTGAATGCGCAAAACAGGTTATGATCGCCGCATAACGATAAGCCTGGGACCGTTCCAGCTATGCCGTGTGTGTATTTTTTTGTGATTTTTCAGGTTTTATCCTTTACAAACCGCCTGATTTTGTGTAATGTCATAAACTCGTGATGATCGGATGAAATATAAATTCAAGAAGGGAAGATAATGATATCGGCCAAGGGTATATCGCTGCAGTTCGGCAAGCGCAAGCTTTTTTCTGACGTGAACATAACTTTTTCAGAAGGGAATTGCTACGGCCTGATCGGCGCGAACGGGTCCGGGAAATCGACTTTTCTTAAGATCCTTTCCGGCGAGATAGAATCCACCAAAGGTGAAGTCGAAGTGACACCGGGTGAGCGGATATCGGTACTTAAACAGGACCAGTTCGCTTTTGACGAATATACCGTTTTGACCACGGTTATTATGGGGCACAAAAAACTCTATGATGTCATGCTGGAGAGGGAGATGCTCTACGCGAAAAAAGATTTTTCCGAAGAGGACGGCATACACGCTTCGCATCTTGAGGGGGAGTTCTCGTCGCTCGACGGATGGAACGCCGAATCTGACGCTCTTAAACTGTTAAGTGACCTGGGTATCCCGCAGGAATACCGCGACTTTAAGATGAAACAGCTCGAGGGAGGGCAGAAGGTGCGTGTCCTCTTGGCCCAGGCGTTGTTTGGCGATCCCGATATCCTGCTCCTGGATGAGCCGACCAACCAGTTGGACGTCGAGAGCTGTATGTGGCTTGAGGAATTTTTGTGTAATTTCAGGAATACCGCCATCGTGGTTTCGCACGACAGGCATTTTCTGGACAAGGTCTGTACGCATATAGCGGACATCGATTACGGTGGTATAAAGCTTTACGCGGGTAATTTCAGTTTCTGGGTGGAATCAAGCCAGCTCGCGCTCAGGCAGCGCACAGAGGCCAATAAAAAGATCATGGATAGAAGAAAAGAACTGCAGGAGTTCATCGCGCGTTTCAGCGCCAACGCTTCCAAAGCTAAACAGGCGACCAGCCGTAAAAAAAGCCTGGAAAAACTCGTTCTCGAGGACATTGGGCCTTCTTCCCGGAAATACCCGTATATCAAGTTCGAACAGGAGAAGGAGGCCGGAAATAATATTCTTGCCGTTAACGGATTGTCCCTATCACTGGGAGGAGAGGTCATGTTCAAAGACCTGACCTTTACGGTCAATAAGGGCGATAAGGTCGCGTTTGTCGGGCATAAGGACCTTTCAAAGACGTCACTCTTCCAGGTATTGACGGGTGAGATCGAAGCGACGGGCGGGGGTTTTAAATGGGGCGTTTCGGTCAAGCAGGGGTACTATCCAAAAGATAACAGCGTGTATTTCAATGCTGACCTCAATCTTGTCGATTGGCTTGCCCAGTATTCGACGGACACGACGGAAAATTTTTTACGCGGTTTTTTGGGCCGCATGCTTTTTTCGGGCGAGGAATCCCTGAAATCCGTTAATGTACTCTCCGGCGGTGAGAGAGTGAGATGCATGCTGGCGCGGACGATGCTTATCGGGGCCAATGTGCTTATTCTGGATGAGCCGACCAACCATCTGGACCTGGAATCCATTACGTCTTTGAACGAGGGGATGACGAAGTATACAGGGACCATACTTTTTTCTTCGCGTGACCATCAGCTTGTACAGACGATAGCGAACCGTATTATCGAGATCACGCCAAAAGGTTATATTGACCGCGCGAACACGACCTACGACGAATATCTTGCCGATGAGAACATCACGCGCCGGCGTCATGAGTTGTACGCGTAAAGACAGTGCAGCGTGCAGGGTACAATGTGCGGCGAGGTGTCTAAGCTCTCTGTACCCTGTACTATGTACGCTGCACATAACTTAACGCTCTAGTGGTTTTGTCCCGTCTGGCAAATTTGACCTTTCAATGGTATTATTAATTAGCGGATCGGCGGTAAAATCGAAAAGAAAGGAAAGAATGGGTATGTCGGAAGTGGCGCGTATATTAGTAGTGGATGACGATCCCGGCGCGGTCGGGTTCTTTAAAGAAGCGCTGCATAGCGCGGGATATGATGTAGCTACGGCCGGTAGCGGGCCGGAGGCATTGGACCTGGTGCGGGAACACGATTTCGATCTGGTACTTTTGGATATTTTCATGCCGGAAATGGACGGATACGAGGTATTGAAAAGAATAAAAGATGAGAAAAAGGCAGGTTTCATTCCCGTTATACTTGTCACGGGGCTTGGAGATATCAACGACAAGATAAAAGGCCTGGAGGCGGGGGCCGATGATTTTTTGAATAAGCCGGTGATGCTGGCGGAACTTCTCGCGAGGACGAAGTCCCTTGTCCAGCTGAAACATCTCAATGACCATCTTGAGAACACGGAGAACGTTCTTTTTACTATTGCGCGCACCGTAGAGGCGAAAGACCCTTCCACGGAAGGGCACCTGAAAAGGATGGCCGATTACGCGTCTGGCCTGGCCAGACACATCGGCCTTTCTCATGAGATGACGGTTGCGATGAGTTACGCCGGGATACTTCACGATATCGGGAAGATCGGAGTGAGCGACAGGATACTCCTCAAACCTGCGCCGCTTACTCCGGAAGAGTTCAAGGAAATGAGACAACACGTTCTCATAGGGGAAAATATAGTGAAACCGTTAAGGTTCTCGGCACATATCGCGCCCGCTGTGAGGAGCCATCATGAAAGGTGGGACGGAAATGGTTATCCCGACGGCCTTAAAGGGGAAAATATACCGCTCGAAGCTCGGATCGTGGCCGTGGCCGACGCTTATGATTCTATGACGTCGGACCGGCCGTATCGCCCGTCAGTCCCTCCGGAGGAAGCGAAAGAGCTTTTGCGTGAGGGAATGGGGACACAATGGGACCCCGCTCTTGTGAAGGCATTCCTCGAGATGATAGCGAAGTAGCGATTGGAAAAGTATAAAGAATTTGCTAGTTTATCGTTATTCGTTTTTCGAAAAACGAATAACGAAAAACGAAAAACGAAAAACGAATAAGGCACTTCACACTTACAGCATATCCCGCAGCGTTACGTGGGGATTTCGGTAGCGTTTGCGGCCCACCGTGTTCTTGCCGTATTGTATCGCTTCCTGCGGGCACCACTGGATGCATGCGAAACACTGTTCGCATTTGTGGAGCCAGACGGGTTTTCTGTCGACGAGTTTTATGTTGTCGACGGGACAGACTTTTTCGCATGTTCCGCAGCCGTTACATTTTTCCGTGATCCAGAAATGTTTGTCCTCCTTACGCATTACCTGGGAAGCGAGAAGGCTGATGAGTTCCCCGGCAAGGCGGAGAGGCAGTTTGCAGGTTTCGATCTTCTCTTTGCGGCATTCTTTTATGATAGAAGCGATCTCTTTGACCCGCTCGGTCTCTTTACTGAACATTTTTTCCTGTCTATCGACGGGGAACGCCTCGCCGAACGGTGTATAATTACTGGGCATCAAGACCACGAAACCGGACGAAAGAGAGAGGCCTTTTTGGGCCAGTTTTTTCGCTGCTTGTCCGGGGGCGTTGCCCGCTATCTGTGCGCATGTTGCTACGGCGAAAATATAGGTTTTGTCCGGGACCTTTAATTTGTCTATGAAATCCAGAACGATAAGTGGAGTGCCGAACGCGTAAACGGGAAAGACAAAACCCACGCGCCCGGACGATATGTCCGGGTCGTCTTTGATGGCTTTGGCTATCGATATTATTTCCGTTTCTCCCAGTTCCGCGGCAAGGTCCCGCGCTGTTTTTAAAGAATTACCTGTTCCTGAAAAATAGAATATCGTGGTTTTCATGAGCACCTCCGGTTCGTTACATCTGATTATACCAAACCGTACGTTGTTTGCAATCCTGATAAGAGTATAGCGTTAAGCGTGGAGCGTTAAGGGCTTTAAATACCCTCCTTGACGCTTAATGCTTGGCGCTTCACGCTTTGTCCTGGATGTTGCGCTCTCAGCTTTACCATAAAAGGTGGAAATATGTCAGAAAAAAGGAGAATGTGCCTATTTGCCGGTTTTCCAAATACCGTTAATATTAATATGACCAGCATATTGTGTGAGGAGGAAAGATGTTGCCCGGTACGAAATATTCCGGGGGGCTTACCAGAGGGGACCATTCGTGTTTGCTTTATAAGGACGTATGGGAGCAAAGGGAGGCCGCCGTTCATTTTTTTAAAGCAGGCCTTGTGAATAATGAGAAATGTTTTTACATCGCCGATGAGACCAGTTGGAAGAATGTCGCTGTATGGTTTATGAGCGAAAATGTCGATCTTGATAAATACCTGGGGAACAGGCAGCTCAATTTTCTCATGAAAGAGGAAATATATCTCAGGGGCGGTTCTTTCGATATCGGAAGGATGCTTCATTTTCTTAATGAAGCGGAAAAAGCGGCGGCAAAGGAAATGTTCTCCGGGATAAGGATCACCAGTGAGATGACCTGGTTCTTTTCGGGAAAACCGGGTGTCGAGAAATTAATAGATTATGAATCATCGCTCAACAGGTTCTTTCCGGGCTCCAAGGCTGTTGCCGTTTGCCAGTACAATGAGAAAAAGTTCCCGCCGGAGATATTGGTAGATGTCCTGCATACTCATCCCATAGCGGTCGTTGCCGGGAAACTGTGCAGGAACCATTATTATGTTCCGCCGGACGAGTTCGAACCAGGTGAGCTGCAAGGGGACGCCGAGGAAGTTTATAATACCATGAAGAAGGACATCGTCATCGGAGAAATATTGGATGAAGGGAACAGGTAAAGGACCGCACGGCATATGTATTAGGTATGGCGGGCGCGCGTGTAAAATGGTACACTATGGTGGGGTGAAGGAACGTTCGAGGAACGTTCTTGCCTCGTAAAAGCGCGTAACAAAAAAGGAGAAAGAAATGGCATACCAACAAGGTGGCGGATATAGCAGTCGGCCGAGGGATATGCACAAGGCGACTTGTGCTGACTGTAAAAAGGAATGCGAAGTTCCTTTCAAACCGAGCGAAGACCGTCCGGTATACTGTAAGGACTGTTTTTCGAAGCGTAAGGGTAACAACCGCTAAAACCGTTATTGCGGTGTTATAAGGTGTCAAAAAGGGCGGGATGTTATCCCGCCCTTTTTTTGCGGGTACATGACACGGGCTTGATTTGATTTTGGCCTGATATGCGGGTAATATAAAATTCTATAAAAAGGATATTGTATTGAAAAACGTAAAATTTAGTTTTACCGTCATCCTGGCGGTCTTTTTGGCCGTGCCCGTCTCTTTTGCGGAAGAAGGATTGTCGTTAAGAGATGTCGTGGATAAAGCGCTCGAGGCGAACCCCGAGATATTGTCCGCGAAAAGGGCGTATGAGGCGGCGGACGCGCGTATCTGGCAGGCGGCGAGCCTTAACGACCCGATGCTGGGGTTTGAATACGACAAGATAAACGCCGACCGGATGCTTACGGGCAAACCGATGAGTATGTACTCGATATCCCAGGATGTACCGTTCCCGACAAAACTCTATCTCAGGGCAAAAGTGGCTTCGAAACTGGCGAGGATGGCCTATGAGAATTACAAAATGAAGGAAAGGGACGTGGCTGCGCGTGTAAAGAGTGCTTACGCGGAGCTTTTTGTGATCTACAGGTCGATAGAGATAAATAAAGAGAATAAGAGCATCCTCGACCAGCTTTCACGGACGGTCAATGCGCGTTATTCGGCCGGGAAAGGCACACAGGCGGACGTGCTTAAAGCGCAGGTGGAGCTCGCGGCGGTCGACACGGAACTTATCACGCTGGAAACTAAGCGTCTTGTAGCGCAGGCGCGGATAAATGTACTTCTCAATAAAGACCCGAAGGACGAGATTGGCGCTCCGGTACCGGAAGGGACCATAAAATTCGAGCGTGCGCTTGATGAATGTTATTCGCTCGCCGAAAAGAACAATCCCGAACTTAAAGCGTACGGCATGGCCATAGAGAAGGGGAAGGCCGCGTATGATCTTGCGGTCAGCGATGCTCTTCCGGACATGAAACTGGAATTCAGACAGATGGTGGGGAACGGCCGTTTTAACGATAACCAGTGGGCCGGCATGCTCGGTGTGACGATACCTCTCTGGTTCTTCGAAAAAAACGTTTTCAGCGTGAAAGAGATGAGGGCGGAACTGGAGATGCTGAAGGCCGAATACGCGGCGAAACAGAAAGAAGTGCTTTTTGATATAAGGGACGCTTACGCCAGGGTGGACGCGAACAGGAAACTCGTGGAATTATACGAGACGGCGTTCCTGCCGCAGGCGGAAGAAACGCTTAACGCCTCAATAACGGGCTACGAGTCCGACAGGATGGATTTTCTTACGCTCCTCGACAGTAGAAGGACGTTTATGGATTTCAAGCTCAAGTATTACAACGCGCTCCTGGACCTCAGGATAGCGCTCGCGGACCTCGAGAGGACGATAGGCGCTGACGTCGACTTCGCGCGGACCGCGGAAGAGGCGGCAAATGAAAAAAAATAACGTTTTACTCATGATAACGGTCTTGATCGCGGTTGGCGTGGCGCTTTTCTGGGCCGGCGGGAACCATGTAAATCACTCGCCTATAGGGGGCAAGACTCCCGAGGAAGTGTGCCTTGAGCATAGTTGCTCCATGCATGAGTGCGGTATGAAAGTAAGGGCACACCTGGGACCGGGTGAAAAAATAAAGTGCCCTGTTTGCGGCGAGTTTATCGTTGCGGGGAACAGTAAGATAGTCGAGGTAACAAAAGAACGAAAAATATCATATTACCGGAACCCCATGAACCCCAAGATCACTTCTCCCGTTCCTATGAAAGATGAGATGGGTATGGATTATGTGCCTGTATACAAAGAGGAAGGAAAAGCAGCAAAAGGGATATCAATAAGCCCTGAAAAGCAGGACCTCATGGGGATTAAGGTCATGCCTGTAAGAAAGACGGGCCTTGCGCGGACCATCCGGGCTTCGGGAAAGATAGCGTATGATCCGGAGCTCGTTATCACCCAGGAAGAGTTCATACAGGCGCTTAAAGTGCAGGACGACACAAAGGATTCCCCGTTACAGGACGTTATCGACAGGACAAAGGCTGTGACCGAAGCGGCGCGGAACAAACTCAGGCTTCTGGGAATGAGCGACGACCAGATAACGGGACTTGAAAAAACACGGAAAGCGCAAACCAATCTTTATCTTCCCGACAAGGGTGAGGATGTATGGGCGTATATCGCGGTCTATGAATACGACATAGGTTCCGTGAAAGTGGGGATGCCGGTCGAAATACAAGCGGTCGCTTATCCGGGAGAGGTGTTTCAAGGTGGCGTGGTGTCTATAAATCCTGTTCTAGATCTGGCCAGCCGTACTAATCAGGTGAGGGTCGAGATAAAGAACCCGGACAACAAATTAAAACCGGAAATGTTCGTGAGCGCGGAAATAAAAGTTGATATAGGGGAAAAACTCGCCATACCCGAAGAGGCGGTAATGGACACGGGAGAACGGAAAATAGTCTTTGTCCTGACCCCGGAAGGGTATTTTGAGTCCCGCGAAGTAAAATTGGGAACGAAGGCGGGGAAATATTATGAGGTCATTTCCGGGTTGAGAGAGGGTGAAGAAGTCGTCAAATCGGGTAACTTTTTTATAGATTCGGAAAGCAAGTTAAAATCTTAAAAGCGGTGCATGCATGCGGGACCCGATCGACAGTGTCATAGAGTTCTCCGCGAAGAACAAATTAACTATCTTTATCCTGGTGGCCGTTGCGGTCATATGCGGGGTCGTCGCGATAAATAATATCCCACTCGACGCTATACCGGACCTTTCGGACACGCAGGTCATCATCTTCTCGAAATGGGACAGGCCGCCCCAGGTCATCGAGGACCAGGTCACTTACCCGATAGTTTCGGCGCTTCTCGGCGCGCCGAAAGTGAAGGATATACGCGGGTTTTCGGATTATGGGTTTTCTTATGTCTATGTTGTTTTCGAAGACGGGACGGACGTGTACTGGGCCCGTTCCCGCGTCCTTGAGTATCTTTCCAAGGTCATTCCTCAACTTCCGAAAGACGTCAAGGTTGAGATGGGTCCGGACGCGACTGGCGTGGGTTGGATCTTTGAATACGCGCTTGTTGACGAGTCCGGCGGGCATTCACTGGAAGAGCTCACGACATTCCAGAACTGGCACCTGAAATACGCCCTGCAATCAGTAAAAGGCGTTTCCGAGGTCGCAAGTGTCGGCGGTTTTGTGAAAGAGTACCAGATAGTGGTGAACCCCGATGCGCTCCTTGCCTATGATATTTCCCTTAACGACGTCATGATGGCGGTCAAAAAATCCAATCAGGAAACCGGGGCCAGGCTCATCGAGTTCTCGGGCAGGGAATACATGGTTACCGTACGGGGTTATATCACTTCTCTTGACGATATACGCGATATAGCTCTCAAATTCGACGCGAACGGCGTTCCCGTAAGGATAAGGGACATAGCGAATGTTCAGATGGGGCCCGATATACGAAGGGGTGTCGCCGATCTTAACGGGAAAGGCGAGGTCGTTGGCGGGATAGTCGTCATGCGGTACAATGAGAACGCGCTGAAAGTGATAGAACGCGTTAAGGAAAAGATCCATGATATCAAACTGCCTGAGGGAGTGAAGCTTATAGTGACCTATGACCGGTCCGACCTCATACGGCGGTCGATTGCTACTCTCAGGAATAAGCTCACAGAGGAAATGATCGTTGTAAGCCTTGTCATCCTGATATTCCTCTTACACGTGCCGTCGGCCTTTGTTCCTATAGCCACGCTTCCCATCGCGGTAGTGCTCGCTTTCATACCCATGTATTTTATGGGGCTTACGTCGAATATCATGAGCCTCGGCGGTATCGCCATCGCGATCGGCGCGATGGTTGATGGGGCGATCGTCGTCGTCGAGAACGCCCATAAAAAGCTCTCGCGCTGGCAAGAGGAAGGACGTAAGGGGAGCTATAACGACACGATCATTTCTTCCATTAAGGAAGTCGGACGGCCGGCATTCTTCTCGCTTCTTGTCATAGCGGTCTCTTTTATACCGATATTTACGCTCGAGGGCGTCGAGGGGAGGCTTTTTAAACCGCTCGCGTTCACGAAAACGTTCTCGATGTTCTTCGGCGCTTTTCTTGCGATAACGCTCGCTCCTGCGGTGATGCTGCTTTTGCTCAAGATCGGCAGGATACATTCGGAAGAAAAGCATCCCATCAGTAAGGCGTTATTAAAGCTCTACGGACCCGTGGTACGGTTCGTGCTCAAAAAACCTTATGCCGTCATAGCGTCGGCGATAGTGCTGGTCCTTGCTACTGTCCCGTTCTTTCTCAAACTCGGCAAAGAGTTCATGCCGCCGCTAAATGAAGGGACTATCCTGTATATGCCAACGACACCACCGGGTATCTCGGTCACGGAAGCGTCGAAACTTCTCAGAATACAGGACGAGGTGTTAAGGACGTTCCCGGAAGTAGTGAGTGTTTTTGGTAAAGCGGGAAGAGCTGTCACATCGACGGACCCAGCGCCTTATTCCATGATGGAAACGGTCATCGTTCTTAAGCCGCAGAACGAATGGAGGCATAAAGAACGGTGGTATTCGCGGATACTTCCGGGAGTTCTCAAGCCTCCGTTCAGGATTATCTGGCCTGACAGGATATCGTGGGACGAGCTTGTCAAAGAGATGGACGAAAAACTTCAGCTCCCCGGCCAGGTCAACGCCTGGAATATGCCCATTAAAACGAGGATCGATATGCTGACGACGGGTGTTCGCACTCCCGTGGGCATAAAGATATACGGCGACGATCTCAAAAAGATAGAGGCAATCGGTCTTGAGATAGAAAAATTGCTTCGGGACGTTAAAGGGACAAGAAGCGTTTACGCCGAAAGGACCTCCGAAGGGTATTTCGTGAATTTTAAATTGAAGCGGGATGAGATAGCGCGGTACGGTTTGATGGTCGAGGATGTCGAGACCGCTCTTATGATCGCCGTCGGAGGCGAGATCATCACGGAAACCGTCGAAGGGAGAGAGAGGTTTCCCGTGAACGTTCGTTATCCGCGAGAACTCAGGGACAGTATCGAAAAACTTAATAAGATATATATACCGACACCATCGGGTGCCAATATCCCCGCGGCACAGCTTGCCAACATAGAGGTAAGTACTGGCCCCTCCATGGTGAGGGACGAGAATGGTTCGCTGGCTGGTTATGTGTATGTCGATGTGGCGGGGAGGGACGTCGGCGGTTACGTCAGCGAGGCGAAAGAACTTATTAACAAAGGCGTTGTTCTGCCCGAAGGGTATTCTCTTATTTTCAGCGGGCAGTATGAATTTATGGAACGCGTGAAAGACAGGATGAAGACGGTCGTTCCGCTCACTCTTTTTATAATTTTTCTCCTGCTTTATCTTAATACCAGAAGTTATGCTAAGACTTTTATCGTTCTTCTTGCCGTGCCTTTCTCTTTGATAGGAGTGGTGTGGATACTTTATTTTTTGAATTATAACCTGAGTATAGGCGTGTGGGCTGGGATAATCGCGCTTCTCGGTGTCGACGCGGAAACCGGGATATTTATGCTCCTTTATCTCGACCTTGCTTATGACGACATGAAGGAAAAAGGTATGATGATGAAGATAAGCCACCTGAAAGAGGCGATAACGCACGGTGCCGTGCAAAGAATAAGGCCCAAGATGATGACGGCGTGCGTTCTTTTTGTGGGCCTCTTGCCCATCATGTGGGCCCAGAGCCACGAAGCCGGCGCCGATGTTATGAAACGCATCGCCGCGCCTATGGTGGGAGGAATATTTACTTCCTTTATTATGGAACTTGTGGTATACCCTGCTATATATTTTCTTTGGAAGAAAAAAGGATTAACTGGCGATTAAGGGTCTTAATGTCCTGTAAGGAGGGTGCAATGAAGAAAGTATTTTTTCTTTTGATCGCGCTAAGTTTTTTGTTTTTGGCGTCCGGTCCGCTTGTGTGCGCGAAAGATGTTGAGGGTAAAACCGGGGCTGTCACAAATATGACGATCGGCAAGAACGTGGGCAACACGGTCTGTCCCGTTTCTGGCGACAAAATCAGCCAAAAGACCAAAGTGACATATGAGTACAAGGGGAAGGTTTATAATCTGTGTTGCGAGGGGTGCATTGAACCGTTCAAAAAGGACCCCGAGAAATATGTCAAGATAACAGAAGACGAAATTAAGGGCAAAAGTACGGTAAAATAAGCAAGTATGTCTGGATGACGGGAGGAACAAATGGAAAGCGGAAGGCTGCTAAGGAATTCACAGATAATCATTCTTGGTGTATGCATCGCGGCGGCGACGATCATTGCGAGCGTTATCCTGTCGCAGGGAGCTCTAAAGCTCATGAAATTCACGCACGAGGTCATCAGCGTCACGGGTTCCGCCCAGAAAGAGATAAGGAGCGATTACGTCGACTGGACGGGCGAGTTTACGCGGCGCGAACCGGACCTCGCCACGGCCTACAAGAACCTTAAAGAGGACCTCGCGAAGGTGAAAGAGTATCTCAAAACAAAAGGCGTCAAGGAAGAAGAGATGACCATCTCCCCGATAGCTACCGAGACGATCTATAAAAAGAACGAAAAGGGGAACGATACGAACGATATCGAAGGATACCGTCTTAAACAAAGCGTCGCGATAAGGTCGAATGACGTCGACAGGATCACCGCTGTCTCGCGCGAATCCACCGAGCTTATTGATAAAGGTGTCCAGTTCGAGTCATACCCGCCGCAGTTCTTTTACACGAAGCTCGACGAACTTAAAGTGGAGATGCTCGCCAAAGCCACGGAGAACGCCAAGGACCGGGCCCAGAACATGGCCAAGGCCACCGGCAACAGGATAGGCTTCATGCGTTCGGCCAGGATGGGTGTGTTCCAGATAACCCCCGTCAATTCTACGGAGGTCTCCGACTGGGGCGTGAACGATACGACCGCTATAGATAAAAAAGTGACTGCCGTAGTGACGGTCAGTTTTTCGATCGAGTGATTTGAAAAATACGTGTTCAAGATCAGAATGGTATCCCATGGCGAAGATCAAACTGGACCTGCACGATATCTTTAATAAGAGCGGCGCTATCGATGATGAGCTCTGCAGGGTCATCGAAGAAGCCGTGGAAAAACGTATCTCTCTGGTCGAGATAATCCCCGGAAAAGGGAGCGGCCAGCTGAAAAAGCGGGTCCTGAGATTTTTGGCCCGGCCGGAGATCAAAAAGCTTTATCACCGGCTGGAAAAGGACGATAAGAATTTCGGAAGGATATTCGTTCATTTCAAGCATTAAGGGGGAAGATATGTGCTATACGGTACCGATGGCCGCGGCAGTGACCACGACTTTTTTGTGGGGTAAGACCAGGTCCGTTAAGATCTTGTGGCTTATGCTCATGTTTTACGGCGGAAGCCTCTCCGGCATGATCGACCATCTTTGGAACGGGGAGCTTTTTGCCATATCGGGATATTGGGTAAAAGACCTTGCTCTGGGAGCGGTTATCACATGCGCGATCTTTCTGGCGTGGAAGATAATGCTGGTTTTGGCCAAAAAAGACATTTCATTGAACGCGTATCTTGCAGGACTTGAAAATAAATAACGTATTATGCATAAAAACGTGGGGGGATATGGTCTCCCCCTGTGCTTATATCTGGTAAGCATACAAGGGGATACAGCATGAAGAAATCATTGGTCCTTGTTTTTCTGGTGTTCATTCTGGCCGTTACCGTATCTTCGTCCTGTTTTGCCGCTATGGATGAGAAGGAAACGGCGGAGATCGTGTCAACCATCGATATGAAGATGAAAGAGATCATCGCTTCCGCCGAAGCTTTGGATGTCGACAGGACTTTCGCGGACTTTTCCCGAGACAAGAACGCGGTGTTTTTCTTTAATGATAAGGCGTATAGTCTTACCGCTCTCTTGGGGATATTCAAGGAGATGTACGGTAACATGAAAAGCCAGAAGATGGATTTTGTGTACTCAAAGGTAGTTGTGCTGGGTCCTGACTCTGCGGCATGGATCGCCTACGGTAAGGATATGTCCGAGAGCAAGAAAGGCACTATATCCAAGGAGAACCTGACCGAGACGTGGATATGGCAGAAAATAGAGGGGAAGTGGGTCGTTACCCATTCTCAGGAGTCGGCGACCCAGACACTGTGACGCGCGATCCGGATACCATGCCCAAAAAGATATTGATACTTTCAGGAAGCCCTAAAAAAGACGGTAATACCGCGTCCCTTGTGAACTGGTTCGCCGAGGGCGCTCGTTCCAAAGCTGCCGAAGTAGAGATCGTCCATACCGCCTTTTTGAAGTATAAGTCCGCCGGTTGCACGTCCTGCAGGGTCTGTCAGAAGACCGAAAAATACGAATGCGCTGTCAATGACGAGGCGAAACCGGTCCTAAAGAAAATGGCCGATGTGGACGTGATCGTTATGGCGACCCCGCTTTATTTCTTCGCGGCAAGCGCCCAGCTCAAGCTCGTTCTTGACCGTATGTTCTCGCTCTATAAGTGGGACAACGAAGCTGGCACGGTGAGAACACCTTTGACAGGTAAAACGCTCGTCCTTATGGCGAGCGCCTATGAAGATGTAGGCCTGGATGCGCTCGAAAAACCGTTCGCTTTGACAGCCGGCTATACGGGCATGAAGTTCATGTCCCTCCTGGCGGCGAACGCCGGTGTATCGGGCGGGATAAGGGACAATGCTGATATGCGCGAAAAAGCGGTCGCGTTGGGGGAGAAAGCGGCGTTATTATAAAGAACAGCCGTGGAACTTTTTGAATATATGATCTGTCTAACTTATTGAACGAGTGATAGGCCCGCACTCGTAAGTTCTCTGTTTATTCTGTAGAGCAAAAGGAGGTTACGTCATGAAGAAAAATTTTCTGATATTTGCGGTTGCGATACTTGTGCTGGTGTTCGGTGCTTTTGCGGCCCAGGCTTATGCTTATGGCGGGTGGAAAGGCGAAGGGCCTCAGGGCTGTTTCGAGGGGAAATTCTGTCATAAAGTCCAATTTATCATGGAAAACAGCGATGAATTAGGCCTTTCCGATAAACAGCTGGAAGATATAAAGGCCTTGAAAGTCGCCGCGAAAAAGGACATGATAAGAAAAAAAGCGGAGATCGATATACTTGCCGTTGATCTGGAGAGCGAACTTCACAAAGACACGATCGACAAGGGAGTGGTGAACGCGCTTATTGACAAGAAATACGATCTTAAAAAGGACCTGAAAAAAGCGCTTGTAGGGGCTTACGCCGACCTGAAGAACATCCTTACCCCCGAACAGAAAAATAAGATGAAAGAGCTCTGGCATGCCCAGAAAAGAGAAATGCCGTGCATGATGGGCGGTATGGGAAAGATGGGTGGTATGAAAGAAGCCATGAAAGGCAAGCTGGGTCCGCGCGAAGGGAAGTAAGTATAGTATCGATCTTAAGGGCGTCGAGTATTGAATACAGGGTCTGGCATTCGATACTCGACGCTTGTTTTCTACGAGCTACATAACGCGCATTGCGCACCAAGGAAGGGATCTATGAGGATTTGGGACATCGACCCTGGAAAGCTTTGCCGTAACCATCTTCTTGCCGAACACAGGGAACTCCATGCTATATGGAACATATTGACCCTCGGAAAGAAAGGATATTCAAAACATCCCGAGACGTTGAGATGGAGAGGGAAATTGAAAGCGTTGTACCTGAGGCATGAAAAAGAAGTTGAGGAGATGAAAGAACGGGGATATCGGCATCAAAGCCCACTTCGGAAGGGGCTGGCGAAAGGTAAAAGCGCACAGGATGTGTATGTCGATGACGTCGTGTCTCAAAAGAGGATCCTGAAGAGAAAAGGGTGCGGTTGTGATGTGTGAAATGGACGAGTAGCGGGACGCGCTCCGGGAACTTTTTCGCTGGATGTTTTGTCTAATCAGGTGAAAAAGAGAAGGAGGTGTGGTATGAAAAAGTCATTTGTAATTTTACTTATTCTCATGTCCAACGCGGTATTTGTTCTTTCTTGTTCAGCCCAGGACAGCGCTATATCCATCATAAGGTCCGGTCTTCTTGGAGCGGGGGCTGGAGCTGTAGGCGGAGCGGCCTCGGGGGCCAAGGGGGGAGAAATATGGAAAGGGGCCCTTGCCGGGGCGGGAACGAATATCGTAGGGGGAGCGCTTCTTGATGTACTTACCCAGCAGAATACCCCGGCGACAACACAAAGATATTACGCGTCGGCACCCCAGAATTATGTCGTGCAGCCCCAGTATGTGACATATGCCCAGCCCGTGGCATACGCTCAGCCTAAATATACAAACTCCGGTGGGAACGGGAATTTCGACGATATTTTTCAACAGGGGTATTATCAGGGGTATAAAGATGGGTATGCGGAAGGGTATAAGGACGCCATGAGGCGATGAGTATGTTGCGATCCGCGGCCGATTTTACTATAATAATGCCTCAAAAGACGGAGGTTGTCCCGATAGGATCTGTGAGGCCCTATGGAATGTTCATGTGAAAAATGTGTGAGCGCCTGTAAAAATTATCCGGGCAGGCTTTTGCCGCAGGACCTTCGGGGAATAGCGGATTTCTTGGGCATTTCGACGGACGAATTGATAGACGCGTATCTTGTCGTCGAATATGTGGAGAACGCGGGGCGTAAAATGTTCATGTTCTCTCCGGCAAAACTCCGCCGGGGAGGAAAACCGTTGTTTTCGCCCGGTGAGGTCGTAGAGGAATGGTACTTGACCAAACAGGGCCGTTGTATCTTCCTTGACAGCGGGGACAGGTGTTCCATACATCCTGTCAAACCGTTCGAGTGCCGCGAGTATCTGGGCTGCCGTAATACCTTTATGGGGAAGCCGTATAAGCAAAAGACCGCGGACATTTTCTTTTTTAACCGGTGGAGAGGGCATCAAGGGGTGTTTAAACGGAGTGCGTAGTGCGGGGTACATGGAGAGGGATGCCTTTTAAGATGGAGTGCCAATTGGATGGAACTTTTTAAAGCGGCCCTTTGTCTAATCATGTGAGGCCGGAAAACGGTTAGTGATGGAAAAAACGGTAGAGTAAAACGGATTTGTGGTTTTTGCCGTTATTTATGGTATAATAAAAAACCTTATTAACCAGAGGAGGATGCAATGAAGAAGATACTAGCTCTTATGTTGATGGTTCTTGTGGTGATGTCTTCTGTCGCGGCTTTCGCTGAAAACGAAGATCCTATCACCGGCGCTGTAAAGACCGTTGGTAAAGCTGCCCAGGGGACTGTGGAAACGGCAGTGGCCCCGGTAGAAGCGTTAGGCAAGAATGAGCCCGCGAACGTCGTCGCCGATCCCTTGAAGAAGGGCGGAGAGACAGTGGCTCAGGCTGCGGAGAACACGGGTAAGACGGCCACCTGCCAGAAAGTCAACTAATCGGGAACGCTGGGACGTTGTAAGTCTCATTTTCAGTAAAAAAGCCCTTCGCATGAAGGGCTTTTTTACTATATGGGGACTTTCTCATGAAAAGGAAATGTGCTATGATGGGTCCGTTATCAAATGCGGGGAGATGACAGATTTGAAGATACAGAACAAGATGCTCATATCTTTTTTAGGGCTTTCGGCCGTGTCTTTGGGGGTTCTTGGCTATATAGCCATAGGAGATCTGAAAAAGATGGGAGATTATGCCTTGAGAAGCAATGCGGTCCTTGGGGAGAACGCGGTATATGACAGTACTTCCGCCCTCGGAGCGTTGGCCCAGGAGCTCATAAAACAGAAGGCCATTGATGTGGCGAGGCAAATGGAGATCTATATTACGAGTCATCCCGGATCGACCGAAAAAGAACTTTTGTCGGACCCCGCCCTGGCGCGTATAGCGGTCCAGCCCATAGGAAAGACAGGGTATACATCGGTCCTTGATTTTGAAGGTATTACCCGTTACCACTATAATCCGAAGATGGTGGGGGCCGATATGGATGATCTCAGGGACATGCTGCCGGATTTTTACGCTTTGCTCCAGAACATGAAGACACCCCAGCCGGGAGAGGGTTATTATAAGTGGAAGGACGCCGACGGCAGGATCAGGGACAAATACATGTACCATGCTCTTGTGGGCGGGGCGCGCCTGAAGGTCGCCGCTACCACATATATCGATGAGTTTCTCGCGCCTGTCAAGAAAACAGAAGAAAAAATAAAGGCAGCCGCTCTAAACGCTAATCAATCTATCGATCACCGTATAAAAACGGCAAGGAACATACTTTTGGCCGTTTCGGCGCTCATGATATTCATAGTTTCTGGGATATCGGTATGGCTTTCAAAGAAGATCACCAAGCCTGTTCTGGTGCTTATGAAGGGGGTGGAGGCCATAGGGAACGGTGACTTGGATTCCAGGGTCGATATAAAGACCGCCGACGAGATAGAAAAACTCGCCGTTTCGTTCAACAGGATGGCCGGAAGGCTGAAGGAACATATAGTGGAGCTGCAGAAAGCCACCGCCGCGAGGGAACGGCTGGAAAAGGAAATGGAGATCGCCAAGGGTATACAGCAAAATTTCCTGCCTAAAGAGATGCCTGATATCCATGGGATCGAGATAGCGGCATTTAGCCTGCCGGCGAGGGAGGTCGGGGGGGATTTTTACGATTTCATACCGATAGATAATGACAGATGGGGGCTCGAAATAGCGGATGTTTCCGGGAAAGGTATCCCGGCGGCTCTTTTCATGGCGCTGTCCAGGACGCTTGTCAGAAGTGTTACTTCCGCGAATTCAAGCGTAGCGGGGGCCATTAAACAGGCCAATAAGCTAATATTCTCCGAAGGCAGATCGAACATGTTCGTTACGTTATTTTACGCCATCGTGAACACGAAAAAAATGACATTGAGCTATACCAATGCCGGTCATAATCCTCCCCTTCTTATAAAAAGATCGAGCGAGGACATTACGCTCCTGAAGGCCCAGGGGATACCTCTGGGCATAGGAGAGGACATCGAGCTGCAGGAGAAAGAGATCGCTTTGACGAACGGGGATGTGGTGGTGCTTTATACGGATGGCGTGACCGAAGCCATAAACGAGAATAAGGAACAGTTCGCGGAGGAAAGGTTCCAGGACCTGATTACACAGAACCGCTCCCTTTCCGCGAAGGATATGGTCAAAAAGATACTGGAAGGCGTGCGTTCTTTCAGCGGAGAACAGCCGCAGTTCGACGATATCACCTTGATAGTGATGAAAGTCGTGTGATCGTGCGCGGTTCTTGCAAATCGGGGCAAATAGATATAAACTATCACATAATCTGCCTGGACAAGGCGGAGAAACCCAAGGAGGGTAGAGAAAATGAAGAAAGCCATTATGTTAGCTATGCTCCTCGCGTTCACGGCGTCCGTTAGTGTCGCCGGGGCTGAGGAAGCGAAAGATCCGATCACAGGTACGGCGGAAGTTGTAGGCAAGACCGCGGTCGCTCCGGTGGAAGCCGTGTTCGGCGGTAAGAAAACGGATAAGAAAGCGGTGAAGGAAGAGAAGAAAGCAATGAAGGCAGAGAAGAAAGACACGAAAAAAGAGACGAAAGAAGCAAAGAAAGAAGCGAAATAAGCGGAAGTAACAATAAATTCGGTTTGATGAAGGGCCATGTCTCTTGGGACATGGCCCTTTTTAATGAGACCACAACTTATGGAGCGGTATCGACATAAGTTGTATGGTCGAATTAATCCCCCCTGTGTGCTTTCGAAGAAAGCAAGTGGGGGATTAATATCAATTTCTACTCTTCAGAAACCTTTCAATACGTTTTGCCGCTTCTTTGAGGTTCTCATAGCTGGAGGCGTAGCACATCCTTACGTAGCCTTCACCGGACTTGCCGAAAGCCGTTCCGGGGACTACCGCGACCTTCTCGTTTTTAAGGAGATCCTTTGCGAAATCCATCGATGAGAGGCCGGTTTTTTTGATGGAAGGGAAAGCGTAGAAAGCGCCTTCGGGCATATGGCATGAAAGGCCTATTTCGTTAAGACGGGATATCAGGAACTGACGTCTTCTTTTATATTCGCGTTTCATCTCCTGGACGGCCTGTTCGCCGTTCTTGAGCGCTTCACCGGCCGCCATCTGGGAGATTATAGAAGCGCAGAGCATCGTATACTGATGGATCTTGGTCATCGCCGCGATGAGTTCTTTTGGGCCGCAGGCGTAGCCCAGGCGCCAGCCGGTCATCGCAAAAGCCTTTGAGAAACCATTAAGGTATATCGTCCGCTCTTTCATGCCGGGGAGAGAGGGGAACGACGTATGCTCAAAATCATATGTAAGGTCGCAGTATACCTCATCGCTTATTACTATGATGTCGTGTTTTTTGGCCACTTTCGCTATTTCAAGAAGATCTTTTCGTTTATAGGACGCACCCGTCGGATTGTTCGGGTAGTTGAGAACGATGGCACGCGTATTCTTGCCGCACTGCTTTTTTATCTCCTCCGGGATGATCTTGAAGCCGGTTGAGCTTTCGGTTTTTATGTAAACGGCCCTTCCTCCGCACAGGTCCGCTATAGGGCCGTAAGCCACATAATACGGCTCGGGAACGAGGACCTTATCGCCTTTATTTAAAATGGCGCGAATGGCAAGGTCGTACGCTTCGCTTACGCCGACGGTTATGAGTATCTCTTCTTCCGGGTCATAATTGAGGCCGTGCCTTTGTTTGAGGTATTTCGAGATCGCGCTGCGAAGTTCCGGCAGGCCCTTGTTAGAGGTGTAGGAAGTATAACCCTTCTCTATCGCGTAAATGGCGCTCTCTCGCACGTTCCAGGGCGTAACGAAATCTGGTTCGCCGACGCCGAGGGAGATCACGTCCTTCATTCCTACTACGAGATCGAAGAACACCCGGATGCCGGATGGAGGCATATTTTGTACTGTCTTGGATATCTTCATGGCCAATTTTCCCTTATTTTGTTACGGTGACTTATAGTGAGATCGCGGGTCTTTTGCTCATTTCGGCCTGCCGCAGTATGTCGCCGTCCTCTTTATATTTTTTAAGGATGAAGTGTGTGACGGTCCCGCGTATGTTCTCCATGGTGGAAAGTTTTTCCGATACAAAGTTGGCGACGGTATGGAGGCTTTTGCCTTCGATCATCACCAGGAGATCGTATGTGCCGGACATGAGGTAACAGCTCTTTACTTCTGGGAACTGGTATATACGTTCGGCTATATGGTCGAACCCGACGCTTCTCTGGGGCGTGACCTTTACCTCTATGAGAGCGCGTACGCCTTCGGAACCTTCTTCCCTGAGAAGCTCTTTATTTATAACGGTCTTATACTTGAGTATAATGCCGTCTTTTTCTAGTTTTTTTATCGTGTCCTTGACCGCTTTGACCGTCATCTTCAGCATTCTGGCTATATCTTCCGGCGGTATAGTGGCGTCGTTCTCGAGGAGCTCGATTATCTCTTTTATCGCTTTCATAATATTCCCTCCGCTGGGTTTGTTTTTATTAATAATATCATATTGGGGGGAGAATAACAAATGGCGAAGAGCAGTTGTCAGTTACAAGTTTATAGTTGATGGTTGTTGGTTGATAGAAAGAGCTTAAGTGTCTCAAAATAGACTGGAGACTGACAGCTAAAAACTAGGAACTATAAACTATCAACAAAATTTGTTTTGTGTCTTACGATATGATAACCTTTGATATGATGCGTGAGAGGTACGCACATAAAAGGAGGTCGGATATGGGGTATTGTTCAGTGTGGCTGAAACGATTGATATGTGCGGTTTTTGTGTGTTTCGGGATATATATGATGCTGGGCTACGTTTCGCCGGCGTTGGCAGATGAAGAATACATGACGGATTCCGGAGAGATAAGGGAGACTTCGGATGATGAAGTCATGAACGATTCAGGCGAGTTGAGTGAAGTGGATGAAGGCGAATATATGACGGATTCGGGAGAGATGAACGAAGTCTCAGACGACGATTAACGGCAAACGGTATTGCCGCGCTAATATATCTCATACTCCAACAACCTGCACTCTATGCCGCCATTATAGAACGGGATACGTTTCGATGTGCGAAGGCCCACTTTTTTGGCGAGATCGATGTTCCCCGTAAAGATGTATCCGGTGTACCCGCCGCATTTTTTCTTGAAAAAATCGCCTATTCTTTCGTAGGTTCCGGCGAGCTTTGACGCGTCGCCCATGCGCGCGCCGTATTCCGGATTGATGAGTACGATGCCTTTTCCCGAGGGTATTTCCGTGTCGGCGAAATTGCACGTAGCGAACTCTATCAAATGGTCCACGCCGCATGTTTTGGCGTTCTTAACGGCGGTATCAACGGATTTACTGCTTATGTCCGTCGCGATTATCTTGAAATCTATCTTTTTCCCTGATCTTTTCAATGTCTCTTTTCTTAATGCCTGCCAGTGTGCTTTGTCAGTGTCCTTGAAATGCAGAAAAGCATAATTGCTCCGCAAAAGGCCCGGCGCTTTGTTGAGGGCTATGAGCGCGGCTTCTATGGCCAATGTGCCGCTGCCGCACATCGGGTTTACGAAATGGCGTTTGCCGTCATATCCGGCGGCAAGGATGACGGCGCTTGCCAGGGTCTCCTGCATTGGCGCCTCAAGGGGTATTTTCCTGTAGCCTCTGTCGGCCAGTTTCTCACCCGATGTGTTGAGGTATATCCAGGCGTTGTCATCCTTCCAGTACAGGTTGATCACGATGTTCTTTCTCTCGGGTCCGGCATCGGGACGTTTGCCGGTCTTTGCGACCATGCGGTCGACCACGGCGTCTTTGAGCTTCTGGTTGGCGAACATCGAATTCTTTATGGTAGGGGTATCGATCTGGGAAACGACCGAAACGTATTCGTCCTCGGGGATGATGTTCTCCCATTCGATGTCGTAAGTTTCGACATACAGTTCATCCGGGCCCTTGCATGTGAATTTTTTCAGAAGGAAAAGTACGTTGAACGCTGTTCTGAGCTCGAGATTGAGCTTGTAGGTGTCTTGCATCCCGCCATTTGTCACAAGACCTGTTTCATGCGACGATTCTACGGTATATCCGAGAGCTTTTACCTCCTTTTCAAGGAACGGGACGAGCCCTCTCGCGCAAGTAACCAGTATTTTTGATGCATTATAAGGATCCATATGTCCTTAAGTATAGCGCACTTTGCCGTAGATTTTAACCTCAAAATGCGTTTATCCCGGAAAAGCGCCGAAAGAACGCAAAAAACATAATTGGCTTGGAAAAAAAACGAATTACATGGTATACTACACAACATGTAAGTAGTTGGTTGTTATAGTTAATTTCAAGAGGAGGTCGGCAGTAATGGTAAAAGGCACAGTAAAGTGGTTCAACAATCAAAAAGGTTATGGGTTTATTACTCCCGAGTCGGGCAAAGATGTGTTTGTGCATCATAGCGCGATACAGGGTGAAGGCTATAAATCTTTAAACGAGGGGCAGGCGGTCGAGTTCGAGATCAAGAAAGGCCCTAAAGGCGAAGAAGCCGTCAACGTGAAAAAGCTGTAAGCATATGGTCGAAGTTATCTCCTGAAAGGGGGGTAACGGGAGATCGGCAAAAGGCCCGGTAATATTTACCGGGCCTTTTTTATTCTGGAATGGTCGCGGCCGCTGATATTACCGTTTTACATGTTACCGGCTTGTATTAACGGTTATTAACAGTAAACTTTGGAATAGAAAAAGGAGGTAACCCATGAACGTTGATAAGACCTCTCCGGCCGCCCTGCAATTGAAGACTTTTATCTATCTTACCGCGGGCATAGCGGCCCTCGCGGGGCTTCTTTTCGGGTATGATACAGGTGTCATATCCGGTGCTATCCTGTTCATCAAAGATCAGTTCCAGTTGACATCGGCCAGGATCGAAAGGGTCGTGAGCGCGGTACTTTTGGGAGCGGTCATTGGCGCGGCTTTTAGCGGTGCTTTGACCGACAGGTTCGGCCGCCGCAAAGTCATAATAGTCACGGCGTTCCTGTTCGCCATCGGCGCTATCGGGTCGGCCTTCGCGGCGGGTGTGACACCGCTCATTCTTTTCCGGGTCATGATAGGCATCGCGATCGGTGTGGCTTCATACGCTGCGCCGCTCTACATATCTGAGATCTCTCCGCCGCAGGCCCGCGGCGCGCTCGTATCGCTCAACCAATTGATGATAACCTGCGGTATAGTTGTTTCTTACCTTGTGGATTACGCTTTATCCATAGGTACGAACGAGTGGAGATGGATGCTGGGGCTTGGGGCCGTACCGGCCCTCATACTTATCGTAGGGATGATAGCGCTTTCGGAGAGCCCCCGGTGGCTTGTAAGTCGTAACAGGGTGGATGAAGCGAGGTCGGTCCTGGGACGCATGATGCCCGGAGAGGACGTAGACAGGGAGATCGATACGATAAACAGGTCTCTGGTGATAAAACAGGGTTCTTGGAAGGAGATACTGGAGCCCTGGATAAGGCCGGCGCTCGTTGTCGGCATAGGCCTCGCGTTCTTTCAGCAGGTTACAGGTATAAACACGATAATATACTACGCTCCGACAATATTCGAATTCGCGGGTTTTGAGTCACATAAAGTGTCGATACTCGCGACCGTAGGTGTAGGCGTGGTGAACGTGCTCATGACGGTGGTGGCCATATGGTTCATCGACAGGATCGGCCGTAAGCCGCTGCTTTATATAGGAATGGCAGGCATGGCGCTAAGCCTCGGCGTGGTGGGGTTCGCTTTCTATTCTCCGAATTTGAGCGGCGCTGTCAAGATCATCACTATGATAAGCGTCATGTTCTATATTGCCTCGTTCGCGATCAGCCTGGGACCTATTTTCTGGCTGATGATCGCGGAGATATACCCGCTTAAGATACGCGGTCGAGCGATGAGCCTTGCCACGGTGGCGAATTGGGGGTTCAATATGATCGTCGCTTCCACGTTCCTCACGCTTATCGAAAAATTAGGAAAAGCCGGTGCTTTCTGGTTCTACGCGGTGGTCTGCGTCATCGGGATGGTTTTCTGTTTCTTTTATGTTCCGGAAACGAAAGGGCATACACTGGAAGAGATAGAAGAACATCTGAAGGGCAGTAAAAGTTTTAGTAAACTGGGCAAATAATATCACGAAAAAAGGGGGCCACACATGCGAAAGTCCGCGGTAAAGGCCATAAGTGTTCTTTCAGCGGCTTTTATGATGATAACATTTTTACCGGTACCGCCGGCAAACGCATATATGGCGGAAAAATATTTCAAGAATCATATGGGTTATGATAATGAAGAAGAAAAATATATGTTCGGCGGATGGGATGGAAAACGGGAAGAGCTTGAGCATAAAGGAGTGACTTTCCAGGGGACTTTCACCTGCGATATTCTTGGCAACCCCGTTGGGGGGTATGAGCAGGGCGCCAGGTATGACCATTCGATGGGGTGGGACGTCAACTTCGATCTGGAAAAATTCGCAGGCATGAAAGGGACACAATTCCATATATCAGGCCTCTGGAGGGCGGGGCAGAACCTTTCGTCGGCGACCATAAATAACGCTCTCGTGGCAAGCAGTATTTATGGGCACGAACAGTTCAGGCTTTACGGGCTGTATCTTGAGCAGGACCTTTTCGAGAAAAAACTTAACATTCGTATAGGGAGGCTTGGCACCGGTGATGATTTTGCTTCTTCGCCGCTTTACTGGACATATGTAAGTAACGCCGTTGACGGTAACCCTATAAGCATCCCGATCAACCTCTTTTTCCCGACATACCCTACGGCGGTATGGGGCGCGCGCGCCAAGGTCAATTACACGAAAGAGTTCTATTCTTTGACGGGTATTTACAATGGGGATGACAGAGTGCAGAGAGATTCGGCGTACGGCCTGGATTTTTCGATGAGGCTTAAAAAGGGTGTGGCCTTCGCGCAGGAGTTTTGCTACGCTCCAAATACCGCTAAAGAGGCGGAAGGCCTGCCTGGTCATTATAAAGCTGGTATTTATTATCACGGTGGCACTTTCAGGGACCTTTATTCCGATATCAACGGTAATTCGGCCGCTCTTACGAACCTTGACCGGCAGAAACACATTGGCAACTACAATATATATTTTCACGCCGATCAGATGGTTTACAGAGAACACGGTCCGGGGACAGACCAGGGCCTTATACCGCTTGCTGCTGCGGCTATCGGGCCGTCCAATATGAACCAGTTCCCGTTCTTTATCATGGGAGGCCTGATCTACAAAGGCGTGGTGCCGGGACGGGATGACGATACGACGGCGTTCGAGGTAGTATACACAAAATACAGTGAGGATATCACGCATTCAGAGTTCGTCGACCAGCAGAAATACGAGATGATGCTGGAATTTACCCATAAGGTGATGATAACGCCTTGGATGTTCCTTCAGCCGGACATCCAGTACATAATAAATCCTAAAGGCGGGAACAATCTAAAGGACGCCCTGGTCATTGGAACCAGGTTCGGCGTTACTTTTTAGAGACTCTTCGCTTTTTGTCGGTTCTTCTATTTGCATCGTTTCTTTGGTCCCTAGGGGTTCTTCGGTGGTTGTCGTTCCTTCGGTCGTCACTATTTCTTCAATTTTTATCGATTCTTCTTGTTTTGGCGGTTCGTTGCTTTCTAGTGCTATCCTTTCATATTCGCGGAGTGCCATGTTGAGCGAAGCCTTAGCCCAGTTGAGTGGTGTGATGGGAGAGGGAAGATAATATTTCTCCCCGTTCATCACGATAGTATTGATACTTTCAGGTGACTGCCAGGGTTTGACGCGTTTTCCGTCCGCCGTCATCGTCTCGCCGGTTATCTGCCCGAGGGCCCTTTTTAGATGTATCGTCGCGAAATAGAGGTCCTGTTGTTTCATGTTCGGGTCATCGGTGGTCTCGGCGAGATGTAGTCGCGCCAGAGCGAGCAGGCTGTCAAAGAACCATTCGGCCTCGGTGTCGGGTATAAGTTTTTTGAGGCGCCAGAGGAACGCGTCAGCCGAAGAGGTGTCACCGGTAAGCGAAGGTTTGTCCATAGCTTCACCGGCGAGATCCTGTATCCAGTAATTACCGCTCTGATAGCTGTCGTTGCGGTATCGTAGAACACCCATGGGCCTCTTGAGCGTTTCGATGATCGTAAGCGCTTGCCTCATTTCCGCTTCGGATAACCCTTCAATAGGGGAAGGCTGGATAAGGAAAACAAGCGCGGCGTCCGCGCGGCGGAAATGTATGTCCATGGGGCTGTAGTCCGGCGATTCGCCTCCGAGCTTAAGCTGACGTTTTACCGTTCCCAGACCGCGTGAGATAAGCGATTCGAGCGATGGCGCCGACCAGGCCTGTTTTACTTCGTCCCGTTCTTTCACTATAAGATCGTTGAACCTGTCGCGTATGGGTTGTGTTGAGGGGGAATCGTTCTTTAAAAGGAGTTTGTCCCACACCTGTATCGAGCGTGTAGCGAGGCCGATACTTGAAGTGTTCCTACGGGGGAGCTCTTCCCACGCCCCGGCGTCCTCATATTTTTCGAAATTTATACGGTCCAGAAAAAGAGGGTACAGGGCGATCACTTTGAAGCGGCTGAACGTGAAGTCGTCCGCGGTTATGAGGCCACTTTCGGCCGCTTCGCCAAGCGCCGTGAAAAAAATGCCGTGAGCGTCTATTTGCCTGTGGTTCCAGACCTCAGCTTTAACGCCGGCCATAACGTCGTCCAAATTCGGCGAATTACCGTTGAAACGGACATGCGGCATGGCCATGGCATCGGCGGAAAGAGAGGGGTCGGCGATCACTTTCGAGAAACGGTTGACCTGGGCGTCGGTCGAATAGTAATCCCACAGGGCGAGGAGCAGTTTTCTCGCGTCGTCTTTCCTTTCGGGGTCTTTTAAAAGGGAATAGTATACCCAGACGTTGTCCCTTATCCATATTGCGTCATAGTTGGTCTCGTCTTTTTCGCCTTCCAGCGCGCGCGAAGCCGCGGGCGCGAAACCCCGTTCAGTGAGTTCGATGCGGAGGTATGGTGCGAGAGTGTCCCGTATCTCTTTAACGAGGGGTTTGTCGAATTTTCTCTGTACCCATTCTGACACTTTATCGTTAAAAACGGCGATGAACTCGCCTTCGGGGGCAAGGACCTCGGAGAAAGGTTTTTTTGTCGTGACGTAATCCTTTACTTTCTCGTACGCCGTTTTTTCTTTGGCTATATTTTCTTCATCGGTTTGGGCCGTCGATATGTTGTCCGTAATAAGCAGCAGGGATATCACGAGTGCGAAGGTAAGGAATATTTTTACATAGTTCTTATTGGATATTTTCATCATTAGCTCCTTTTCATTCTATATGACCATAAGAGACGTCAACAACTAAAGATTATGCTATTTTTAGCAATAAGCAAGAATTTAGAGAATATGATTTGGACGGGTCCTGCCGCTTGGGTCCCTGCAAGTTTGGTGGTTGGCGGGCGGGACCTGTCACTCGAGTCCCTGCGCGTTTCCGCGTTTCACTTGTGCAATGCTCGGGACCACTCGTGCCACCCGCCCGTCAATTGGTGGGTGGCATGGAGCGGGACCATTCGCGTCACCCGTTCCTCAAATGGAAGGTTTTCATGAAGAGGGGCTATTTCTCCGTACGATATGCGACATACGCTATACGACATACGATTGGCTGGTCACGAGTCACAGATTATCGCTTTGATATTGCGGGGGATTTTTGTTTGAAGTATACTGCCGATAATGAGAACATCACTTTTGAAAGATGTGGGAGAGGTTGTCCCTTCGCCGGTCTGCCTAAAATGCGATGTCTGCTGCAGGTATCCGGAGGAGACGACCGTTTATGTGCCGTATTTTCTGCGGGAAGAAACGGCGTCCCTTGCCGGGGACCTTCCGTCGATAGGGAGATCCAGGGACAATAAACCTCTGCCGGTATCATGTAGTGACGGCTATGCCTGCCGGTTCTTTGATCCGGCCTGTAACGGTTGCCGGATATACGATGCCAGGCCTTTCGATTGCCGGATATATCCTTTTATGGTCACATATGACAGAGATCTCAAGTCTATTGTTCTTGTGCTCGATACAAAGTGTCCGTATCTGGCGGATAAGGCGGATTCTGTGGAGGTGAGAAGTTATATAGACCGTCTGGTCGATGTTCTGGAGAGCCCGGATATGGTCGAAAAGCTCAATTCCGATAAAAATTTTTTCAACGACTTCCAGGAGGATTCTATCGTTCTGCGAAGGCTGGAAAAATTGAGCGAGAGGATATGTTTTTCATCCCTGGGGCTGGCGAAGATATCTTTGAAAGATAAGGGCCTATTTGATGGTCAGTTTTCTGGAATGGACACCATGCTTTCCGCTTTTTCATTTGTGTCGGTATATATCTGGTCCGGGGTTTTGAACATACTTCATGCCGAAATGGACGGGGCGCTTTTGGTTTTCGCTGGTAACGACGGAGATTATTTTCTTTTCCTGCCTCCGGTCGGCGCGGGAGCGCGCGAAAAGGCCGTGGGGGCGGCGTTCGAGATGTTATCGCATATGAACAGAAAGGATTTTGCGCCTAAGATCGAGAACGTTCCTGAAGATTATGACAAGAACGCGGAGTTTTTGAGGCTGGAAAGGTCCTGTCAGGAATACGTATATGACCGCGGGGAGATTGTCGGTATGAAAGGGGTAAGGTTCAAGGACAAGAGGAACCTCGTGAATTATTTCATGGAGAATTGCAGGGCCAGGCTCGCTTTCAGGGAATTGGAGGAAAGGTATGTCGCCGGTTCTCTCGAACTTTACAGGGAATGGGCGGAAGCGAAATTGGGCCGTGACGGGGACAACTATTCCAGGATAATGATCGAGGACAGTTACTTTGCCCAGAAACTCGCGCTTTTGAACCTCAGGTCACTGGGGCTTCAAGGGCGGGTCGTGGTAACGGAAGAAGGCGTTGTGAAAGGGTGTACCGTGGGATTTCCGTTGAATAAAGAGGTGTTTGTTGTTCTTTTTGAGACAACGGACCCGGGTATTAAAGGTCTGCCGCAATATATGTTCAGGGAGTTTTTGCGCGGTGTGCCTGATCATAAATACGTGAACGTATTAGGCGATTACGGACTTAAAAATCTAAAAAAAACAAAAGATTCATATCATCCTGTCATGAAGCCTTCTGTTTTTACCGCGTTTCGTGGCAAGAATGTCCTTTGATATTCCCGGGGTATCCTGGCGCGAAACTGGAAAAAGTGCGAAATGATGTTATACTTGAACAAACTTGCGCATGTCGGGCGAAATGACATTTTTCTCACACGTTGCGGATGGTGATTTTTTAAGGTAGAATAAGGCCCGGATATCCGGCATAGATGTTCTTATGAGGGGAAAATATGATGGAAATATTATCCGATAGTTACACATGGATCGCTGTTCTTTTAGCGGCGATGTCGGTTTTATTCGTTTGGCGGGGCCTGGCCGTTCTGGCATGGAGCCGATATATCGTCGCGGCATTCTCGATATGGGCGGCCGTTGTGCTTTTTCCGGTGACGATACCGTTCAATATCATACAGGGCTTTGGGGTCGTTATCGCGACTTTGATGGCGCTCGTGCTGGTTCTGGACATAGGGCTTGAGATATTCCACCGGGTCAAGAATTCTATCGAGGTCGGGAATAGTTTCACCAAAGAGCTGCCTCTGTACATGGCCGAGGTTTGTAAGGCAATGGTGATCCTGGCGAGCCAGAAGACAGGCGCTCTTGTGGTCGTGGAAAGGAAAGATGATCTTGCCGAACATGTCGACGGCGGCACGTTCTTTGACGCGGACGTGAAAGCGGAGATACTTATGGCGCTCTTTGCCAAAACCTCGCCTGTTCATGACGGCGCTATAATCATTTCCGGCGGCAGGATAACGAGGGTCAAGGCGATACTTCCGCTCAAGACAGGCAACCCGCTCCCAATGGGTATCGGTACCCGCCACAGATCGGCTCTTGGTATAAGCGAAAGGACGGACGCGATAGTTCTCGTGGCCTCCGAAGAACGCGGCGAATTAAGCATAGGGTATCGGGGTCGGCTAATAAAACCGGCCGATAAAGGAGAACTTGTAAAGCTTCTGCTTTTCGCTTTTAACGGCAAGACGCTCGTCGCTTCCTCCGTGCAAAAAGAACCTTCACTTGTGCAATAGATATACTCTTTAAGATTTGCGAACCGTGCGGGGTGAGGACAATATCGATATATTATGGAAATGAACGATCTTTACAGGACGTTGAAAGACCTCGATATCAGCATATTCCGTTTTTTGAACGGAGGCCTGCAAAGTCCGATGATGGACACTTTGATGCTGCTGGTGAACGCGATAGGGGGCGGCGAATTCACTCTGCTTCTGGCGGTGGCCATTGTTTTTTTCGGGGGGAAAGGAAAGAAGATCTCCGGGATGCTTATTCTGGCGGGTTCTACAATTGCCTATCAGGCGAGCCACTATTTGAAAGAACTGGTCGCCAGACCGCGGCCTTTTAGCGTGCTTGAAGGGGTAAGGCCCCTTATTGAGGTGCAGGGGTTTTCTTTTCCGTCGGGCCATGCCACAATGACTTTTATGATCGCTTACGTGATCAGCGTTTACTTCAGGAAATATTCCTTTGCGGCATATGGTATAGCGCTGTTGGTTTGTTTCTCGAGAATATATGAAGGGGTGCATTATCCTGCGGATGTTCTTGGCGGGGCGATACTGGGGACTATTATCGGGTACTTTATCGTTAAAATGGCGGAAATGTCCGGGATAGATAATGGTGCGCGAGGTGAGCAACCGAGCCCGCGTTAGATAACCGGGCGGAGGTCCTCGTCTCGCGCGGATGACGGAACGAGAGATTCCGGGGGAAAATTAAATTTTTAAACCGGAATTTCGAGTGGAGTCATGGATGGCGCAACTATCGTTATATCGCAGGAAAGCCATCAAACAATAAAAAACCCGTTTGGACAAACGGGTTTTTTATTGGTGCGCGAGGCGAGATTTGAACTCGCATAGGATTGCTCCTGCTAGCCCCTCAAGCTAGTGCGTCTGCCAGTTCCGCCACTCGCGCACACTTCGTACGGCAGGCCTACATTTTATTTCATGCTTCCTTTTTCGTCAAGTATGAAACTACAGGCATTTCTTGGCTTAACAAAACCGCGTAATTATGTTAAAATACGGTTATGAATATCCAAGAACGCAGAAAAGAGCCGCGTTACGATGTGGCGTATCCCTTTGAGCACAAAGACAGGGCTTCTGGAGATGTGCTTTTCGTGGAAAATATCAACAGGGGCGGTTTTTCTTTTGTTTCGCCGCGCCAAATACCTTCCAGGGGGGAGATAAAGATCGGCATATTTCTTAAGAGCAGGATGTTCATAGTGTCCGCTAAAGTCGTTTATTCTATTCCAAAGCAGGACGGGAATTTCACAATGGGCGCGGCATTTACCGCGGTCCCGGAGGGTTTTCTGGAGATCCTTGACCGGGAGATCGAGGAAATAGGCCAGCTGCATCTTGAAAAACGCAGATATTACAATAAGAACGTTTCTTTCAAAGAAGCTTCCATAGAGTATCTCGGAGGAGTTTTTTCCGCGGAATAAATATATCCATGGGGAACAAAAAACCCGCTATGAATAACATAGCGGGTTTTTTGTTTTAATGTGACAAAAGAGAACGTTTATATCTTTTTCTCATCTTTAGTCATATCTTTCTGCGGTTCCTCGGACTTTACTTTTATTTCTTCGGCTTTCATAACATTTTTGGCTTTCGCTTCGCCGGCTTTCACGCTTTTTGTGCCAGTTTTTATGGCTGACTTCTCGTTCGCTTTTACTGTAGCTTGCGCGGAAGCCTTAGTAGGAGCCTGCTGTGCAAAAGACGCTGTTGCCGCGAACATCATGACCACCAGTATAGCAAATAACTTCTTCATCTTTCCTCCTTTTACTGTTACGATTCCCCTTTTAAAACACACGGACAGAGGAATCCGTTGTCCTTTTCCTTGTTCTGGTCCCGTCACTTGATGGGATGTTATTGCTAAATATATTGGGATAAATTTTACCTCTAGTTTGGCAAAAATACAAGTGCAGCAGGGCTTTTTCATCTAAAGGGACGTATGCGGCAGTTGACAAACAAAAATGACTATGTTAACATCGTTACCTGAATTTTTAGCGGGTAAGCGGTGGCCCCATCGTCTAGCCCGGTCCAGGACACTAGATTCTCATTCTAGCGACAGGGGTTCAAATCCCCTTGGGGCTACCAAAAGCAAAAAGCTCTCGTAGTTTATACGGGGGCTTTTTGCTTTTGGTAGCCCCCGCTAAGGGGATTTGAAGGGAGTCGCCGAGCCTGTAATCAGGCGAAGTTTCCGAGCTGGCGAGGAAACGAGAACAACCGAGGCGGCGGATGGCCGACCGAAGTCCAGCTATGAAGTTAGCGAGCGTGAGCGAGCTAACGGAATGTTAAGCTGGACGGAGGCGCCAAATCCTCTTATTGCATTCTAATGCTCAAATGATCCAATGCCCCGAAGTGCTAATTAATGCTTGCACGATCTTATGATGAATGATATAATTTTCAAATGAATATATGTTCAATTAATGAAAAACAATTCAGATGGAGGGTAAAATGCTCGTGATCGACAGAAAGGAAAGAGACAAGCAGCTGCGGAAAGCCGATATTTTAAAGGCGGCCGAACACATATTTGCTTCTAAGGGATACCATGAGGCAACTATACAGGATATCGCTAAAGAGGCCCAGTATGGGACGGGGACAGTTTACCTGTATTTCAAGGATAAGAACGCGCTTTATTTTTCTCTGCTTGATGAAAAGATAAAAAGTTTAATAGGGCCCATCAAAGAAAAAACTGAACAGGTCAAAGACGCTAAGAAAAAGCTTGAGATCTTTATAAAGGAAAGTTTAGCCGTTTTTGAACAAAATCAAAATTTCTTCCGGATATACACCCTGGAAAAGAACAGTATTCAGTTGATCGTCGGTAGGCAAGTCACGGAATCCTCTTGCGCTGTAGAATATGGCACAGAATACGTTGAAAAGCTGATCAAGATGGCTCAGGAGCAGAACGTGATCAGGAAAAATTACAGTCCAGCGGAATTGGCCGATATATTAACGTCTATCGTGGGTTCTGTGGTTGTAAAATGGACAAAGGAAGGATACAAAAAATCGGGCAGCTTAAGCGATAAGGCCGGTTTTATTTTTGACATGTTCCTGAACGGAGTAGGGAAGGAATAAATATATGATATCGAGAAACGTGAAACTGCTGATTTTCATTCTTTTTACGGTCAGTTCTTCGCTGTGTGCCTATAGCGCGGAACTTCCAAAGAGTGTTGGAGAGAAAGGCGCGAGGACCCTTACTATCTCCGAGGGGATCTCTATCGTGCTTAAGGACAGTCGACTGATAAAGATCGAGATGGCTGATAAAGACATGTCTTTCGATGACACGCTTATGGCGTTATCTCCGCTATTGCCTCATTTGAGCGCGAATCTGTCCAAAACATATAACAGGTACACTCCTGAAATGATGTTCGTATCCATGAAAGTGCCGATGGGGGACAGGAACCCGTTGTCAGGAGGTTTCGATATATACCAGACACTGTTCGATTTTGGCAAAAGCATTTCGAATTATAAAGCTTCGGCAGAAATGCTCAATGCCCGCAAGGCAAGCCTGGAAAGTGTAAAGAGAACGGTAACACTGGAGTTCATAGTTTCATATTTTGATCTGTTGGAGACGGAGAAGATGATCGCTGTCGCCGAAAAAGAGGTCGAAAGTCTTACTTCCTATCTTAACGATATGGAACATCTTTATGCGCAGGGTATTATCGTGGAGAACGATCTTTTACCGGCAAAGGTAAAGCTTGCCGATGCCGAACAGAGACGCATAGCCTCCGGTAATTTGCGAGAAGTCGCCGCGGCGGGTATCAATACCATGCTTACTATGCCGCTTACGGAGAACATAGCCGTTCAGGATGTGGCGATGGGAGTGCCTGTATTGCCTGAATTGGGCGATGCCTGGGCGTCCGCGGAAGCTAAAAGGCCGGAGATCCAATTTTTCGACAAACAGATAAGATCCTCGATCTTAAGGGAGCGTGCGAAGGCGGTCCAAAATCTTCCAACCGTTTTTGCGGATGGTGGATACACCTATACCCAGAACAAATATATGGTCCACGAGGATGACTCGTATATCAAGTTAGGCGCGAAAATGGACCTGTATGACGGAGGCGCGACAGGAGCTGAAGTCATGAAAGAACGCCATTTGCATGAACAGCTTCAGGAACACAAGAACAAGATCGTCGAAGATATACGGTTCGAGGTCAAACGCAGTTTTCTCGGTTTAAAAGACGCTATCGAGAAATTGGTTGTCGCGAAAGGCGCTCTTGATCAAGCCGAAGAGAATGTGAGGTTTTACCGTGTTAAATATAATAACGGCGCCGCTACTTCGACGGATGTGCTCGAAGCGATCAACCTTCAGACCAGGGCTGAAACCAATTATTACAGCGCGGATTACGAGTTGAAACGCTGTTACGCGAGGCTGGTATATTCTATGGGGAACGATCTTATCTCAATTTATAACGAAACGGAGAGGTGACCATGGTTTTGAAAAATAATAAAAAGGCCCGCATGATGATCAGGGCCGGTATATTGGTCGGAGGCGTGATCTTTTTGATTGTTTTTATAAGTAATTTCGGTCTTGTTAGCACTGATGACGCTTATGTCGAAGGCAGGATCCATCCCATAGCTTCGAAGATCCCGGGTACCATTAAGTTGGTCAATGTCAAAGACAACCAGATCGTTAAAGCTGGAGATGTCCTTGTCGAGATCGACCCGGTCGATTATGAGCTTAAAGTAGCTGAAGCGAAGGCCAGCTTGGACACGCGGAAAGCGGCGTTCGAGCAGGCGTCCCTCGATAAAGAACGCGCGGAAGCGCTCTATAACGAAAAAGTGGTCCCTAAAGAACGGCATGAGAATGTGCTTACCGCGTTCAACCTGGCGAAGGGCCAACTCGAGGCCGCCGAAGCGCAATTCAAGATCGCTCAAAGAAATCTGGAATACACGAAGTTACGCGCACCTTCCGACGGCTATGTGACAAAAAAATCGGTCGAAGTGGGTAACCAGATACAGCCGTCGCAGCCGCTTATGGCGGTCGTCCCGAACGATATGTGGGTGGTCGCGAACTTCAAAGAGACGCAATTGACCCGCATGCGTCCCGGTCAAAAAGCGAAGATCAGGGTAGATACTTATCCGGGTAAGGAATTCGAAGGGCATGTGGATAGTATCCAGCGAGGTACCGGGTCCAAATTCAGCATGTTCCCCCCGGAAAATGCGGCCGGAAATTTCGTTAAGGTCGTCCAGCGTATCCCCGTAAAGATCGTGTTCGATAAAGGGCCGGGTGAAAAATATCCGTTGAGTATCGGCATGTCCGTTGTCCCAAAAGTCAAGGTGCGTTGATGCAAAAAGAGACCGTTTCCTCCGGTGCCGCCGAATCATGGCGCCCTTCGCACAACCCCTGGCTGGCGTGTGCCGCCGTCATGTTAGCGACGACTCTTGAGGTTTTGGATACTACCATCACAAATGTCGCTATACCACAGATCGCCGGTAATCTTGGCGTGACTCCCCATGAAGCGACATGGGTAATAACGAGTTATCTCGTTTCGAACGCGATAATTTTACCTACTGCCGCCTGGCTCAGCGGTTTCTTCGGCAGGAAGCAGGTCCTTATGGTATGCACGGCTGTTTTTACGTTGGCATCTGTACTATGCGGCGTGGCAGGCAGCCTCGGTTTTTTACTTTTCGCCCGGGTTGTGCAGGGAGTGGGCGGAGGGGCATTGATACCCATATCTCAGGCGGTATTGCTTGAAAGTTTCCCCAGGGAAAAACAAGGTGTGGCGATGGCGGCCTTTGGGATGTGCGTTATAATCGCGCCAATAGTCGGTCCCGTTGTAGGAGGGTGGCTTACCGACAATTTTAACTGGCGCTGGATATTTTTTATTAATCTGCCGATAGGGATAATGGCGGTACTGATGGCCAATGTCTTTGTCGAGGACCCGCCATATATTAAAAAAGACAACACAATGATAGACTACGTCGGGTTCCTCCTGATGGCGATAGGATTGGGGACTCTTCAGATCGTGCTCGATAAAGGACAGGAAGCCGATTGGTTCCAGGCGCCGTGGCTTTGCAGGGCAAGCATAGTAGTTGTGGTGGCGCTTATAGCGTTCGTCTTGTGGGAATTGCGCGCAAAAAATCCTGTGGTCAATCTAAGGATCTTTAAAGACAGGAATTTTTGCGCGGGAATGATAGCTACCACTCTTATCGGCTCATGCATGTACGGTATTATGACATTGATCACGCTATTTTATCAAACTCTGCTCGGGTATTCCGCTTATCTGGGAGGTTTGGTATCAGCCCCGCTTGGGATAGGCGCTTTTGTCGCTGCTCTGGCCATAGGATATTTGAGCGACCGTTTCGATAACCGGATATTATTCGCGTTAGGATCGATCATATTAGGGTTGGCGAGTTTTAATATGGGGAACATTAATCTGCATATCGCCATGCAAAGCAAACTGTTCGTCATTATTGCAAGTGGTTTCGGCCTTATGATGGTTTTTATCCCGTTAAGTATGCTGTCCGTAGGACATCTTGACAAAAAAGACATGGGGAACGGTACCGGGCTTTTCAACCTTATGAGAAATATAGGGGGCAGCATAGGTATCGCCATCACTACGACTATGCTTTCGCGCATGAGTCAGGTGCACCAGACATATCTTGCCGGCCATCTCACGCCTTATGACACTGTCTATCAGGAGACTGTTAAAGCGATGGGCCCGCAGACGGGGAATGGGCTTATTTATAGAGGTTTATTGGGCCAATCCGCGCTGCTTGCTTACATAGATAGTTTCTATTTTTTCGCGTTCATTGCCATATTATGCGTATTTACGGTGTTCTTTTTCAGTAAAGTTGAAAGCAAGGGCGGCGGAATGATGGGCGCTCATTAATGGTGGATCGGGAATGTTGAAAAAGTATGGTTGGTTTATAATTTTTGCGCTGTTCATTTCCGGGTGCGCGAGCACGCGGCACGCGGTCCCGGCGAATTTGTTGAATGATGCCCGGGTTTCCGGTATGTGTGATATCAGAGCGTTCAGCGGGATACCAAGCGATTCTATTAAAAGTGATTTTTTGCGGTTGTTGGAGCAGGAGAAGATAAAGAGGTCCTCTATATTCGATCATGGGACCGGCCATACCTATTCCATGCTCTCAATTTCCGGCGGGGCCGCGAACGGTGCCTACAGCGCGGGTCTGCTTAACGGATGGTCCAAGGAGGGGTCGCGTCCGGTTTTTGTGATAGTTACCGGGATAAGTACGGGGGCCGTTATAGCGCCGTTCGCTTTTCTGGGAAGCGGCTATGATGACAGATTGAAAGAATTCTATACGAAGTATTCAACGAAGGATGTTGTCAGGTTAAGGCTGTCAAATAATTCAGTCGCAAGTGTGAAACCGTTGAAATGTCTTATTGAGAAGTATTTTGACAGCCGGTTGTTGGCAGAAATAGCCGAAGAATATAAAAAGGGGCGCAGGCTTTATGTGGGCACTACTAATCTGGACGCGCAGAGGCTTGTGATATGGGATATGGGTAAGATAGCGGCGCTTGGGGATGACAAAGCGTTGGGGTTGTTCCGTAAGATCATATTGGCATCGGCGTCCATCCCTGTGGCTTTCCCTCCGGTCTATTTTACCGTAGAAGTCGGCGATATCACTTATGATGAGATGCATGTCGACGGCGGTATAACGAAGCAGGTATTTTTTCTTTACGATGTTCTTCAGGGCGCCGATGAAGCTTTCAAGGAAAACGGTATAGATGTCTCAAACGTAAAATATAATATTTATGTGATCAAGAACGGTTATGTGGACCCGGTCTGGAAAGAAGTGCCTGATAATCTTTCTTCTATAGCCGAACGCAGTATCGATACGATGACGAACGCTCAAGGGGCCGGAGACCTTTATCAATTATACGTATTCGCCAAAGCCAGTAAGGGTGATTTTAATCTTGCCTACATCCCGACTGCCAATGTTTACAGTTCTAAAGAACTATTCGATGTTTCTGTTATGCAAAAACTTTTCGACCTTGGTTTCGAGCAGGCTGAACACGGTTATCCGTGGAAAAATACTCCGCCGGGTATGGAAAAAGACCTGATAAAAAATAAGTGATCAAAAAAGGAATAACTCATGAAGATAGCGGAATTGGCGAGACTAATAGATGGTACAGTTGAAGGCGATAGCAACGCCGATATATGCGGGTTGAGCGGTTTTGAAACAGCCAAGCCGGGCGATCTGACGTTCGCTACCGGTGAGGATAAACTCGCGGGCGCCGAGAAGAGCAATGCCTCGTGCGTGCTGACGGACAGGACCGTCAGAAGGTCCACAAAAACCGTAATAAGGGTAACGAACCCGAAATTATCTTTTCTTATTGTCCACAATATATTTAACAAACCGAAAGACCGAGGGGCGTTCGTGGACCCAACAGCTGCCGTCTCCGATAAAGCGTGTCTCGGAACGAACGTTTGGATCGGTCCCGGTGTGACAGTAGAAGAAGGTGTGGTGATCGGAGACCATGTGGTCATAGAGTCCAACTCTGTAATAAGAAAAAACTGCGAATTGGGTCCGTTGTGTCATATTTATCCTAACGTTACTTTATATGAAAATACGAAATTACATAAAAATGTGGTCCTGCATAGCGGTGTTGTCGTCGGCGCGGACGGATTTGGATATGTGAAGGATAAGGGTAAGATATATAAATTCCCGCAGCTTGGCAAGGTGATCATTGAAGAGGATGTGGAGATAGGCGCTAATACGACCGTCGACAGAGGGTCCTTAAGCGACACAGTGATAGGCGCGGGCACAAAAATAGATAATCTTTGCCAGATCGCCCACAATGTGAAAATAGGAAAAAACATGATTATGGCCGCGCAATGCGGCATTTCCGGAAGTACGCGCATCGGGAACGATGTGACGATGGGCGGACAGGCGGGCATAGTCGATAACGTTTCTATAGGAGATAATGTTACGATCGGGGCGAAGAGCGCGGTCATTGGCAGCGTAAAGAACGGTGAGATAGTCTGGGGAGTGCCGGCCAGGCCTATCGCTCAAACAAAGCGGCAGATGGCCGTCCTGTCATGGATAACAAAAAATTTCAAAGGCATAAAAGATATCGTAACAGGATTTGGAAAACCGCCGGCCATCAGGTACATTAGGAAGGACAAAAAGGAGTGAATTATGGATAAAGTCCGCCCTGTTTATGTGAAATGGCTTATCGCGGCAATAGCGGTGTATGTAGCAGCAACTTCCATTATGATCGCGGAATTATACGTTAAGACCATCAGGGCAGAACACATCCTGATGCATGTTACCGGGAAACATTAGAGATCATTCCCCCGCCAGAACCCGTTTCATGAAAACCTTCAAATTATTGAACGGGTGACGCGAGTGGTCCCGTTCCATATCATCTCTCACAGGAAAAATGGGTGGCGCGAATGGTCTCGAGCATCGCACAAGCGGAGCGCGGAGAAGCGCAGAGACTTGAGCGACAGGACCCATTTGCATAAACCAACCAGCATCACACGCTGAACTTGATGTTCATGATATCCCCGTCCTGGACGATGTAGTCCTTCCCTTCCAGTCGGAATTTTCCGGCGGTTTTTATCTCTTTTTCACTACCAAGTTCTTTCAGGTCATTGAATGAAAAGACCTCAGCGCGGATAAAACCCCTTTCGAGGTCGGAATGTATCTTTCCCGCGGCGACGACCGCGGGGGTATCGCGTTTGATGGTCCAGGCGCGTACTTCGTCCTCCCCTACCGTGAAGAACGATATGAGGCCGAGGGTCTCGTAAGCTTTACGTATGAAGGAATGCAGGGAAAGTTCCTTGATACCCAGGTCCTCAAGAAAACTTTGACGGTCTTTTTCCTCGAGCCTCCGTATCTCCATTTCGATATTGGCGCTCATCGCGATACAGCCGGGAAGTTTTTTTACGATCTCGAGCGTGGCCGGAGACGCGAGCTGGCCCTCCGAAACGTTCAAAAGAGTGAAGTGCGGTTTAAGCGTGAGAAAACGGAAAGAGCGTGTCTGTTTTTCCTCGGCTTCGGTAAGGACGGCTTCAGAAGCCGGCCTCTCCGCTTCGAGTTTCTCCATGATCTTTAATAGCGCGGCAAGCTCTATTTTTTCTTCTTCCTGTTTGTCGGTATGCTTTTGAGTGGAGACTTTGAGGCGTTCGATCCTCTTTTCGGCGACGGCCATGTCAGCGACCAGGAGTCCGGTATTGATCTGTTCGAAGTCTCTCAAGGGGTCTATGCTGTTTAGAGGGTGCAGCACATTATCATTTTCGAAAGCGCGCACGACAAAAACCAGCGCGTCGGACTCTCTCGCCGCTACCAGTATCTTGGCATCGGAGGAATCGTTTATGCTGCCGGGGATATCAATGAATTCTATATCGGCATAGACGGTCTTCTTTGGATTATATAAATTTGTGAGCCAATCCATTCTTTCATCGGGGACTTTCACCATGGCGATATGGGCTTCGATCTTGCCGAACGTGCCGACGTCTTTGGCGGAGCCCGTAAGGGCGTTGAATACGGTAGTTTTGCCTGACTGTTCAAGTCCTATAATGGATAGTTTCATTGGTCTCCCTATTGGCGGGTATTGTCATTAGTGCCACCCGCATAGCTTATTGGAAATGACGAGGGATATGATAACAGAAAAGAAGTTGAGGTTCAATTTAAATGAGGGTAGATGAATCTTTGATCGCCTGTCCGTCCCATTCCTCCCAGGGGACGCTCGATTTGCTCCAGCGTCAAATCTCGCTCGGTGATGTCCTTGCAATCTCCGCCTGCGGCGGAGAACCAAGCTTGCTTCGGCCATCAACGCCCCTGTTCGGAATGAGACGAACAGGCTTCTCGATGTGTGGGGTTTTACTTGTGAGTCAACTTAAATAAATTTTGCGTCTCGAAAAATAGCCGGCGCTTTCTATAGCTAAAATTTTGTAAATGCGGGAAGAGATATGGTATACTTTAATCAAAGTGGATTGGATGAGCACTGGAAAACACTCAATACGCTTTATAAGATAATCGCATTCCCTTAAAAATGGGTGAAATAAGTGGTTTTTGGATGGTTTTAGACAATGGAAAAGCAAGAAGAAAAGCATTATTGCGAAAGTGGAGTGAGTATAACAAAATTTAGTGTTTTTGAAATAAATATCCCATTTTAAAGCAAATTTCTAAGGAATTTTATATACAAATTCCCATAAAAATAGCAAAATAAAAAGGTGAAAAATGAAGAAGATCATATTTAGCATTGTGGGAGCAATAGAGGTTGTGATAGGGCTAATAACATTGATAAGTTGTTTTGTGGTGCAGACTTGGAATATTTTTGGATATACGCCTAAACCGTTTAGTGTATATGTTTTTGTCGTTGTTTCAGCCATGATATCGTTTGTTCTTGGTGTAGGAATGCTTTCTTACAGGGATTGGGCCAGAATAGCCCTTATATTTTTCTCCGGGTATGTGGTACTTACGAAAATAATGATCTACTCGAAACTTTTAGTATTTTCAGGTGAAATATTGACTATTGTGCCTGTGTGGAGCAAGGATGTGGTCTCTGTGGGGTATCATTTAGTATTGATCATTACCCTTAGCCGGTTTTGTGGCAGTGGCAGGAAATGCTGAAGTCATGACAGCCGACTATTTTTAGCATTTTAAAAACTTCCGCATAATGTCCTTTGCATGTGTTTACCCCAAACCCCGAAAGTTTTCTCTTCTGGCTATTTGACATTATTTACATAATAAGGTATATTAAAGTAAAATTTGACGTTGAAAAAGCTAGATAGATTGAGATTTTCTTTAAAACTGAATTTTTCGAAATAATGAAGGTGTGTGTTGTATCGACATAAGGTGTAAAATAGAAGCCGTAACAATTTGGAGGAAGTATGGCTAAAAAGGCAAAGGAAATGAGGGCTTTTAAGATCAGGCCCGAGAGCGAGAAAGAACAAATTGCTTTAGATATTTTTTATTGCCTGAAAGCCGGCGCTGACCCGTTAAAGGTATGTATCCGACCGGAAGCATCTAAGGCGGCTGATTACGCAGAAAATTATCTTAATTTAGTCGCGAGAAGAGAATTGATCAGGGCCTCTGCGGACAACTCATCATACAAATTCAACAAAGACCATGGAAAAATACTGGGTATCGGTTTCAGGTCCGACGAATGCTTTTTGACCGTTATCGATCTTGCCGGGAATATTCTGGAGGAGGAAAAGATAACAATAGAGCTTCTAATTAAAGGCAGGGCCAAAAACAAGGATATAAACGGTATTGTTAGTGTCATTGACAATACGACAAAGTTGAAAGGTCGGTCTTTTTTGTGCGTGGGTGTCGCCGTCCCCGAAGAGATATTGGAGAGTAATCCCAAGAGTGTTGACCTATTTGCGCGCGGTATTGCTGATATTTTTGGGTGCAGTATCTTTACGACGACGTCGGCGACCGCCGCCGGGTACGCGGATAAGGACCTCATTCCCGTCTGCTCCGGGAAAAATATTCTTTACATGTACGCTGATGTGGGCATAGGCGTTGTTTTTAAAAAAGAGCTTATTTTCGAAGCGGACGAGTATAGCGGTGAAAAGGCAGGGGCGTATCTGAGGCCGTGGAACCAGTTCAGCATCGTTAACGCGGCGAAAGATTTTGTGCTCAGAGGGATCGGTACCGATGTGGTGCATATGGTAGGCGGCGATGTGGATAAGATTACTTTGGATGTGGTCTTTGCCGCGGCGGGTAAGAACGATGAGCTGGCGGAAGAACTTATTAAAAGGTCCGGATTGGCGCTGGGGGTCAGGGTCGCGTACTTGGTCAATATGTTCAACGCGGATATCGTTGTTTTCGGCGGAGGAGTGGAAATTTACGGGTCTTTGTTCGTGAATGAGGTGAGAGAGAGTATGGGCAAGTTCCTTTCGCCCGAGGTGTTCAACGCTCTTAAAACTGTTCCGGGTGTTCTGGGCAAAAAGTCATCTTCAGCCGGTGCGGCACTGTTATGCCGGCGTGAAATGTTCATGGAGGTGTGATTATGCTGATCGAAAAAAGGGAAAGAAAGTGCGTTATCTGCGGTAAACCGTTCGTGCCTAACAAGTACCGGCCGAATCAGGAAGTCTGTTCCAGCTTGGAATGCCAGTATCGGCGCCAGCTCCAGAATATGAAGGACTGGCGTGTCAAGAACCCGAACTATTTCAAGTATAAGGAATCGCAGGACAAATCCTGGAAACAGACCTGCCGGGAAAGGTCCCTTGAGTGGAGGCGGAAACATAAAGAATATCTCCAGCTTTACAGGGAAGCCAACAAAGAAAGGCACCGCGTCTATATGCGGGATTACATGAGAAAATACCGCCAGAAAAAGAAAGAAGAACCGGATAGTGCGGGCGGTGTCGCCACCGAGCAGGCTTGAGTTTGAGAAAAGACTGTATGATCCGCGGATAAGCGCGTTCTTGCGCTGATGAGCAGAGGTTTTATAACCGAGGAACGGGGTCGTTACTCCCTGATACTGCAATGACCAAACTTGTGAGATACAGAACATTTTCCGTCATTCTTGCCATTGTCTTTTTCTTTACTTGCATTGACAGCGTTGGTTTTTCTCAAGGTGACACGTCCGGTGGGACGCGGAGCTCCAGTGATAAACTGGAAATGATAAGAAAAGCCAAAGAAGAGGCCAAACGGAGATATGAAGAGGCCCAGGACGAGGCGCTGGCGGCGGAAGAGGCCGAAAATGCCGCCGATAACGGGGAGAAAAAGAAACGACAGGAAGAAATATTGGAAAAGGCCAAACTGGAGGCCAAAAGGCGGTATGAGGAGGCCCTCAAAGAATCCGAAAAGAAAAAAGAAGCCGAAGAGAGGGAACGCCAGAAAATAGAGCAAGAAGAAACCGCGAAAGCCCGAAAAGAGGCTTTAGCCCAGGAAAAAATAAGAAAACAGATGGAATTGGAAGCGAAGAGAAAAGAGGAAGAAGAGGCAAGATCAGCCGCTCAGGAAAGACAAAGAGAGACTGAAAGAAAACGGAAAGAGGAACTCATAGCTAAAAAGAAAGCCGAAGAAGAGGCAAGACTGGAAAAGGAAAGGGCCAGGGCGGACGAAAGACAGAAGAAAGAAGCCGAGCTTAAGGCCGCGAAGGAAGCGGAGAAAGAAGCCGAAACAAAACGGCGTTTGGAGGCCAAAGCGAAGGCCATAGCGGAGAAACAGGAAGAAGAGGCCCGCAGAGAAAAAGAAAAACGATCCGAGAACATAAAGGCGGCCGAGGAAGAAGCCAAAAGGAGGCATGGGAAAGAGCTTGATGCCCAGGATTACATTGAGTATTCAAGGAAGTACCTTAACGAAGGGGATTATAATTACGCCAGAGGTTTCGCATTGAAAGCACAGGCTATGGCCCCTTCGAATGTAGAAATACCGAAGCTTATGGCGGAGATAGATGAAAATGAAATACACTTCGATAGGCAGCAAAGGGGTATCAATAGGGAGAACGAGCTTCCAAAGACCGCCAGGGAAGCGAAGGTCGATGTTTATCAGGAGAACAAGGGGTCAAGGGGCTGGATCCAGTGGATAAAGGACACGATGGCCCAGGGAAAAGCGGAGACGATTGGGAAGCTGCAAACCGAAAAGGTTTATACGATAGATGACTGCGTGCAGTTGGCCATCGCGCGCAGTGTACGTGTCCCTGTCGCGGACAAACAGATCACTCTTTCGGAAATGCGTGTGTGGGAAGCGTACAGGGACCTTATGCCGGCGGTATCGATAAAGATGGAGAGGTCCAACGGTTCGATCGGCGCGGACAATATGGTCCGGCATTACAGAGGGGAGAACACCCAGGTCGAATTAAAACAGGTAGTGTTTGACGGTATGGAAAAATGGTTCGCGATGCGCCAGGCCAAGACAAATCTCGAGATAGTAAAGTTAGAGAAAGAAAAAATAATTAACGAGATCGTTGAAGAGACGAAGAAAGCATATTATAACCTCGATAAGACGATAAAGGGAGAGGAACTGCAGGGAGAATATAAGAAGAAGATAAGGGACCAGTACACCATCGTTGAGAACGCTTTTAAGGACGAGCTTATTTCCAGGGCGGAATATCTTAAGGCCAAAGCGCAGAGCTTGCAGGCGGATTTCAGTTATATCTCGGCCCAGGAAGACAGGTCCCTTGCCGAGATGATACTTTTTCAGGCGCTGAACATGGAACCGGAGGACCGGATATCCATCAAGCCCGTCGTTCCGCCTAAAGAGACATTATCCATTGGGCTTCAGAACTGTTATGATCTTGCCCTCGCGAACGAGCCGGAATTCAGGATAAAGGCCAAAGTGATCGAGTATTATAATTTCGAACGAAAGATGAAAAAAGCGAAAGGTTGGCCAAAAATAGAATTCAACGGTTCTTTCGGTGCCGCCTACGAGAACTACCAGCCTCTAAATATCACAGGGGATTACTTCAATCCGACCGATCAATCCGGTCCGGTCCGCGCGGGGAGAAAGATAGAGCCCCAATGGTATGCCGGTGTAAAAGGCAGCATGCCGATCTTTGGCAATACTTTCGAGTACAATTACGTGAAAGAAAAATGGGCGCCGACCGTATCAGCGTTCCGCGGAAGTCAAACGGCCACAAGTTATTTTACACTCAAGATCCTCGATGACCTGGCTTATTTTTCCAACCTGCAGGAGGCCAAGGCAGGTTATGACAGGGCCAATTATGAGTATATCAAGGCCAAACAGGACCTTATGGTCAAGGTCAAAGAGGCATATTTTAAATACAGGAAGTCGCTGATACAAAGGGATGTGGCGGCCGCTACATTGGAACACCAGAAAGCTTATGTCGCGATACTTCAGGAACACGTGAGGTTCGGGGAAGCTGAGATCACAAAAATGTGCGAAGAGCAGGTGAAGCTTGCCGAAGAAAAATTCGGCATGCTCCAGACCGACGCCGATTACTTTATTTCTATCACGGAACTCAATAAGGCCATAGGCCTGCCCGAGTATTTCAAACCCGACTACGAAAACACGGAATATGAGGAATGGCTGAAGTTGAAAAAGGCCGCCCAAGAGAAAGAACCCATAGAGGCCGCTGAAAAGGTCGATATACCGGAAGGTATGCTGTCGGCAGCGCCGGAGGTGGCCGGTGAGACCGAGACAAGGATAGAGTTACCCGAAGAGGTGTCGAAGAAGACCGAAAAAGTTTCCGTGGAAACGTTCGATGAGATGTCTGCAGGAGATAAGGCCGTAAAAGGGATGGAAGAGAAATTCGAGGAAGAGCCCAAAGAGACAGAAGAGGCCATCGTTAAAGCCGGAGAGGACGTGTACGAAGAAGTGTCCGAGGAAATGGCTTCTGTGGAAGAAGCAACGGATAGGATCGAAGAAGGAATGTCCAAAGAATAACAGTGACTCGTGTCTCGTGGCTCGAGCGACGAGACACTGATCTTAAAAACAGGGGGAAAATATTATGGCGAGCGAGCAAGATAAAAAATCTGAGCTAAATCCAGGGGCTCAGGGGGAAAACCCGAAAAGCTCGGAGCCGGAAGCCAAAAAGCCTGCTCTCAAAACGATGATAAAGGGGATATTAGATCCGGAAAAAATAAAGAAAGCCGTGCTTTCTCTGAACATTCCGGCCGTTTTTAAAGCGATAAAGAGCTTCAATATCAAAAAACTGGATGTTCATACGATAAAGAAAAATTACTTCTGGATACTTTTGGGCGTTCTTATTGTATCCCTCGTTTTTATCAAGACAGCCGGCTATATCAAGAGCGTCATGACCCGGGCCGAGAAGGCAAAAGAGATGGTGGAGTTCGTGGAGACCATCCCCGTAAAGGTCTATAAGGTTAAAAGGATGGATTTTAAGGACACTCTGCCGGTAATGGGGAGGGTAGAGGGCTTTAAGGAGATTGAACTTAAGTTCGAGACCAGCGGCATAATCGAAAGTTTCAACTTTGAGGAAGGGGAGCGCATACTGGAAGGGGATATTATTGCCAGCCTCAGCCAGAAAGACGCGCTTTTAAAACTTAAATACGCTGCTCTTGAAATGGAAAAAGCCCAGAAGATCTACGATCTGGGAGGGCATGACAAAGTCGCGGTGGAACAGAAGAAGCTGGAATATGAGTCCGCCAAAAGGGACCTTGAAAAGACGAATATATACGCTTCCGCGGACGGATATCTCGGCAGCAGGGACAAGAACGCGGGGTCTTACATATCGTCGCAGGACAAAGTAGGTACTTTCGTGGATTTTACCAAAGTTTACGGTACTTTCGACGTTATCGAAGAGGACTCCCCCAAGGTCTCTATGGGGCAGAACGTCGAGATATTCATTGACGCGGTCCAGGGTGAGACCTTCGCGGGGACGGTCGATATGATCTCTCCTATGATAGAAGGAAGGACAAGGACGCAGAAGGTAAAAGTCGAACTGGACAATGAAAAGAGCGAGCTCAAACCCGGCATGTTCGCGCGCGGGATAATCAATACTTATGAAAAAAAGGACGCTCTTATAATACCGAGCGCCGCTTTCAAGAAAAAAGAGCAGAAATACTATGTCTATGTGATCCATCCCGCTGAGGAGGGAGAAGGAGAAGAAGTCGCCGCCGAGGGAACGGAACAGAAAGACGAGAAGAAACCTGAAAAGAAAAAAGAGGTAAAGAAAGAAAAGAGGGGTAAAGAGAAGGAGAAAGAAGAGGCGGCGGAGGAAGCGGAAAAGAAGAACGAGGGGATCGTCGAGGAACGGGAAGTGGAGATCGCGTATCTGACCCATGACATGGCCGAAATAGGCAAGGGGCTTGAGGAAGGAGAACTTATCATCCGCGAACTCCATCAGGAATATAAGGACAAAGATAAAGTCGAGATAACAGAAGTGCAGGAAACGATATTCTAACAGCGACTCGTCGCTAGGGGCTCGTTGCTCGTTGGCCGTAAAACAGACAACGAGTCACGAGCCACGGGTCACGAGCGATAAGTTACACTTGAAGTTATTATGGGATTACCTGATTTTTCAGTAAAAAGACCTGTTACTACGGTAATGATATTCGTGGGTGTCGTCCTTTTGGGGGTGATTTCGCTCTCAAAATTGCCGCAGGAGCTTTTTCCCCCGATCAAATATCCGCTTTTGACAGTTTTTACCACGTACTCGAATGCCGCGCCGGAAGAGGTGGAAACGCTTCTTACGAGGCCGATAGAAGAAGCGGTCGGTACGGTAAGCGGGCTCAGGAGCATACGTTCGATCTCCAAAGAAGGCGTTTCCCTTGTTTTCGCAGAATTCAGCTGGGACCAGAACATGGATTTTGCCGCTTTAAGGGTCAGGGAAAAGGTGGACCTCATAAAAGCGCGTTTGCCACGGGACTCGTCGGAACCCCTTGTAGTGCCGTTTAACCCGTTCGAACTCCCTATAATGAGGCTGAGCGTAACGGGAAAAAGGGACTTGGTGCAATTACGGCGGCTTGCGGAAGATATCATTAAAGGAGAAATAGAGAAGATCAGCGGTGTTGCCGCCGCCTCCGTCGAAGGAGGATTGCAGAGAGAGATAGTCGTGGAAGTCAACCAGAACAAGCTCCAGACCTATGGGGTGCCTATTCTGGACGTTTCAGATTCTATAACGAACGCCAATCTTAATTATCCCGCCGGTACGATCAAAGAAAGTTTTTACGAATACCTCATAAGAACGCTCGGGGAATTTGAGAAGATCGATGACATAGGGAATGTCGTTGTAAGAACAAAAGTAGATGAATCTGAGGATTATCTGCCGTTCGAGGAAAAGATGAAACGGCGGAACATCAGCTCGCAGCCGAACCTCATTATCATAAAGGATGTTTCCAAGATCGTCGATACCTATAAGGAACGCAGCAGTTATTCCCGCCAGAACGGCGAGGAGAACGTGTCCGTATCGATACAAAAACAGGCCCAGACCAATACTGTCCAGGTAATAGACCGTATAAAAAAAGCGTTAGGGGCCATAAAAAAACGTCTTCCGCCGGATATAGAACTCGCGATTGTTTATGACCAGTCTTCGTATATCAAGGACGCGATAAACGGTGTTTGGGAGGCGGCCTGGCAGGGAGGGCTTCTGGCTTTTCTTGTCCTTCTTCTCTTTCTGCAGAACGCGATGGCGTCTGCTATAGTTACTATCGGTATACCTGTTTCCGTGTTCTTTGTTTTTACTTTGATGTACTTTGGCGGGCTTACGCTGAACATAATGTCGCTGGGAGGGCTCGCGCTCGGTATAGGAATGCTCGTTGACTGCGGTGTCGTTACGATCGAGAATATATTTCGCCACAGGGGACTTGGAGAACCCGCTACCGAAGCAGCGATCGCCGGGGCCGAAGAAGTGACCGGTGCCGTGACCGCGTCCACCTTAACGAACGTCGCCGTGTTCTTCCCGATGATATTTATCATAGGGATAGCCGGCCAGCTCTTTAAAGAGCTGGCCTTTACGGTTATATGGTCCAATGTCGGGTCATTGTGGGTATCTATTACCATCATTCCCGTAATGAGCCGCAGGCTCCACAAAAAACAGGAGGACATTGAAAGGGGGCTTGCCAGCTTCGAGGGAGGGCACATATGGAAAAGGATACTTAACTTGTACGGCGTGATGCTGGAGAAATTCCTGCGTAACAAGAAAAAAGGGCTTATTTTCACACTTTGGTTATTTGTTGGTTCTCTGTGCCTTATATTTTTCATGGAAAAAGAACTTATGCCCAAGGCTGACCAGGGAGAGTTCGTGATAAAGGTGGACCTGCCGGTGGGATCGAGAGTAGAAGAGACGAACAGGATAGCGCTGCTTTTGGAGGAGGAGATACAAAAGAACCCGGTCGTCGAGTCGGTAAGCACCGTTGTGGGGGCGACAAAAGGGGAAAGCGCCAAGGACATCGTGAAAAGTATAGGCTCTAACCAGGCCCAGATCATTGTCGCGCTTAAGGAAAAACGCAGGAAAGTAAAGACCATAGATGTAATAAGCGAACTGCAGGACAAATTTACCGATAAAAAGTATAAGCCGGCGAAGATCGAGATATTGATGCAGCAGGGGATGGTGACGACCGGAGGGGCTTTTGGTGAGGGTGGAGCGCCGGTCACCCTTGAAGTTAAGGGAGATAACCTGGATGAGATGGCGGATATAGCCAGAAGGGTGAAGGAAGAGATCAGGAAGATACCGGCCGTCTTTGGTGTTGAAGATGACCTCCCGGAACCTTCGCCCGAGGTGAGGATCAAAATAGATAAGGATAAAGCGGCGTTGTATAACCTTTCGGTAGTGGACCTGGCGAGGGTCGCCCAGATCATCATGAGGGGGTATATACCATCGCAGCTCAAGGAAAAAGGGAAAGAAATAGATATCAGAGTGATACTCAGGCCCGAGGACAGGGACACTTTTGATAAACTGTACCGCATACGCATAAACAGCCCGACTCACGGGGCTGTTCCCCTGGGGACGGTGGCCAAATTCGAAAGGGGAGTGGGCCCAAGCGAGATCAGGAGGATAAGCCAGGAAAGGACGATCACCATTACCGCTAACGTAGCCGATAGAAGAGTGTCGGATGTTCTCTCCGACGTGCAGAAGGTGTTGTCAGGGATTAAGATAGAGAAAGGGAACCGGGTGAAGATAGCCGGTGAATCGGAAGAAATGAAAAAGTCTTTCGCCAGTCTGCAGTTCGCCCTGATCCTGTCGATAGTGTTGATCTATATGGTCATGGCGGCGCAGTTCGAGTCGCTCATGCAGCCGTTCCTTATCCTTTTTTCTTTGCCGCTCGCGCTTATCGGCGTTCTTGTTGCCCTTTTTGTGACGAGGATATCCATAAATGTTGTTTCTCTTTTTGGTGTCATAATGCTGGGCGGTATCGTCGTTAACAACGCCATCGTTCTTATCGATTTCATCAATTCTCTGATGAGGGAAAAGAAAAAAGAAATATTTGAAGCGGTCGTGGAAGCGAGTAAGACACGCCTAAGGCCTATACTTATGACGGCCCTTACTGCCGTATTCGGCCTTGTGCCCATGGCGATATCTTCCGGAAGAGGATCGGAGCTTAGGGTACCTATGGCTATGAGCGTTATGGGAGGGCTTCTTTCTTCCACGTTCCTTACGCTTTTTGTTATACCAGCGATATTCATTATGGAAGATGAAATACGCGGGGGCATAAAGAAAAACATGAAAAATTGGCGCATGGACCTTAATGTGGTCAAGGTCCTGAAACAAAAATTCGAACAGATGAAAAACAGAATTAACGGTAAAAAATCCTCTTGATCCATAGTTTGGTTTAACGGTACATCGCGCGTAACTATATATCAATAATGAGCTTATCCAGTTTTTCCATAAGAAAGCCGGTCACGACATCAATGATCTATATAGGCCTGTGCCTTATCGGGATCATTTCTCTTACCCGGCTCCCTGTCGAACTCTATCCGAATGTCGCGTTCGGTCAAATAAGCATCATTGTTTATATCAGAGGCGGGATACCCCCTACGGAAGTAGAGACTATGGTGTCCAAGCCCATCGAAGAAGCTGTCAGTACCGTTTCACATCTTGAGAGGATGCTTTCGATATCAAAAGAGGGAGAGGCTACCGTAGTTCTCAGCTTTGAGCAGGGCATAGATATGCAGCTTGCGGCCATGGAGGTAAGGGAGAAATTCTCAAAAGTGAAAGAGAAAATGCCCAAGGAAGCGGAAAAGCCTGTTATTGCCCAGTTTTCTGAGACGGATGTGCCTATCGTTATTCTGGCCATCACCAGCAATATACGAAGCCAGGAAGAATTGAGGGTGATGGTCGACGAACAGGTGAAGGAAAGGCTGAAAAGGATAAAAGGTGTCGCGAACGTTGAAATAGGAGGGGGCCGGGAACGAAAAATAATCGCCGAAGTGGACAAGAACGCACTTTATCGTTATCAGGTCTCCGTAAACCAGCTTATCAACGCTATAGGGGCGAATAATCTCAACATCCTTACCGGGGAGCTACAAAGACAAAAGGACAAGATAATTATCCGCGCGATAGGCCAATTATATGACGTCGACCAGATACGAAATACCGTTGTGTTATCGCAGCCGGACGGGTCCGTCGTCAGGGTCAAAGACCTGGCCGATGTGAAAGATTCATATCTTGAGGCGACGACATATTCGAGGATAAATGTCAAACCGGTCATTTCCATTTACATACAGAAAGAATCCAAGGGCAATACCATTACGGTCGCGAAAGATATCATGGATGAAGTGGAGAACATAAAGACATTACTTCCGAAGGACGTTGAGGTCATTGTGACAAAAAACCAGTCCACTTTCATCAAGACGGCCATAGCTAATTTATATGACTGCCTTTTAAAAGGCGCGATCATGATCATTCTGGTCCTTATGCTGTTCCTGGGCGGAGGCAGCCGTCAGTTCCTTCTGACGGTCCTGGCGTTGTTGATCGCGTCCGCGTTTATACCGCCCATAGCCGCGTATTTACTGCTTTTCGGACTTGTGGTCCTTCTCATCTTCTGGACAAAGTACCGGTCGATACTTATCGTGGCGATAGCTATTCCGATCTCGCTTATTGTTACGTTCGGGTTCATGGACCTTTGTAATAACGTCGTTCCGTCCATGATGCTCACGATAAATTTCATGACACTTTTCGGTCTGGCGCTCGGTATAGGGATGCTTGTGGACAACTCCATTGTTGTTTTTGAGAATATCGTGACAAAAAGCGAGCAGGGGATGGAACAGGTCGATGCCGCGATAATTGGCAGTACCGAAATGAACGTGGTTATTTTCGCTTCGACTCTTAGCAATATTATAGTTTTTCTTCCGATGATATTTGTGAGTAAGTCCATGAGCCTTCTTTACGGAGGTGTGGCTTGGACGGTCACTTTTTCGCATGTAGCGTCACTTTTCGTGGCGCTCATGCTGGTGCCGCTCATGTGTTCCAAAATGAACGTGATCAAAGGGAGAGAAGCCGAACTTACGGAATCCAGCTTCATGGAAGGGTTCTATGTTGTCCAAGAAAGGTTTATTTTATTCGTCCTGCGCAGAAGATTTATGGTGATATCGATCGCGTTCGCGGTCTTTTTGGGGTCGCTTTTCCTCTATTCGAAAATGGGAAAGGAATATCTCGGTTCCACGGAGCAGAACAGGTTCACCATCTTTATAGAGCTGCCGACGGGAGCGAAACTGGATTCCAGCGATGAGATCGTGAAAAAAGTAGAAGACTTCCTGAAGGAGATACCGGAAGTGAAAGACTTCACGGCCAGGGTGGAAGCGTGGTCCAGCAAGATCTACGTGAACCTTGTGGGGCTCGAGGAACGAAAAAGGTCTGTGGGCGAGGTTATAGACAGTTTGAGGCCTAAGGTAGCGAGATTGCAGCCGGCGTTCATATATTTTGAGGAAGAACAGGAAGTGGGGACGAAAGAGGTCATCCTGAATATTTTCGGTCAGGATTACGATATTCTGAGGGAAGTCGCGATCGCTTTTACGCAGAGGATGGGGAAGATCCCTTATTTTACCGACACAAAGATAAGGATGAGGGAGGGCCGTCCGGAATTATGGATACGGATAGACAAAAAGAAGTGTGCTGAATTCGGACTTAACACAAGGGAAGTGGCGGATCTTGTGCACGCCCAGGTGCGGGGCGTGAGGGCCACGCTTTTCCATACAAAAGCGAGCGAAGTGGAGACCATAGTCAGGCTTCAAGAAAAGGACAGGCGTACCGTCAAGGACATACACATGCTGCCGATATGCAAAAAAGGCGATGATATCGTCACCCTCGACCAGGTAGCGGATTTCGAATATGGCCTTGGACCGAGCGAGATCTGGCGAAAAGACCGGTCCCGCATGATCCAGGTAAGCGCGAATATAGGGGCCGTACCGCTTCAGAAAGCGGTACAGATGCTGGAGGAGCAAGTCTCTGACCTGAAACTTCCGGAAGAGTATTATTACGAGGTTGGAGGTGATTACCCGACGTTGGTCAAGACGCAGCAGGAATTCACTCTCACAATCCTGGTGATCCTAACGCTTATTTATCTGGTCCTCGCATCCATTTTTGAGTCTTATCGGCAGCCTTTCATAATAATGACGACCGTCATGCTTGCCACAGTTGGAGCGATCGGCTCACTGTATATCACAAAGACGGCCGTGGGGATGGGCGCACTGATCGGGATGATGATGTTGGCCGGTATCGTTGTCAATAACGGTATTATCCTTGTGGATCACGCGAATTTTCTGAAAAAGACAAGAAAGAACCTTTTTAGGATACTTTTACAGGCCGCGAGAGACAGGTTGAGGCCGGTACTCATGACCTCCGCGACCGCGGTAATGGGGCTTGTGCCGCTTGCCATTGACAGGAGCGAAGGATCTAACCTTTGGAATCCCCTCGCGATAACGGTGATAGGGGGGCTTACGTTCGCGACCATTCTGACCCTGGTCATTGTGCCCGCAATATACTCGATATTTGAGCAGTTCGGAGATATTATGAAGGAATCTTTGAGACCCAGGAACATTTTCAAGAACCTGATAGGCATCTTTCGTTTCGCGAAACAGGGGCTTCATGGGTTTTTAAAGGGGTCACGCAGTGGAAATATACCCCCATCGGCAGAACCGCCTAAATAATGCCCAAAAATCTTACTTTTCAAGCTTTTACAATATCCAAATTCCACAACAAAATACCCCCGTTACGAAGTTAATTACAAAAAACTAGGAAAATTTTTTCAATTTTCGGCAAGTAAGTTTATGCTAAAATCGTAGAAAATTTTTTCTGTTTTTTCCGATTATTTTGAAATTTGTGAAAATATCTCAAAAATTTGTTAGCATGAAAAAAGTTAGAATAAATTTTTGTGGCTTTTGCTAATATATGATATAATTTATGTGGCGCTGTAGAGTGTTAATTTAGAGGCGAACTGCGCATTTTTTTTAGGTGCAAGGGTAAATTGTTTTAAAAAGTATATTACTTATATTAAACAAAGTATTAAGAATCATCTGAAAAAATCATGGAAGGTCATACCGATAGTTACAGGAAATCTGATCCGATCAATTCGATCGGAGAAATCGGCCGCGTGAATGATAACGGTGCTGATGATATTTCCTCAACAATCAGTTTTATTGAAGTCCGCACGAACCATATCAAAAGGACTTGGTTAAAAGTCACATCATTTTTTGTCGCATTTGTTTTTTTTGTTCAGCAGGTCACTTATGCCGATATGTACAGTTATAAGCGGTTAGGCGGCGCGGCGGAAGAACTTCTTCCTTCAATGGGCGAACAGCAAGAAAGGAACCAGTTCTCGCCGAATTATCTGAACAGGCAGCAGCAGAAACACGAAGAGATAATACGTCAGAAGATGGGCAAGGAAGATCTTATCCCGCAACTTCAGAAAAAAGCCAAGATGGAGGAAGAAACACCCCTCAAAAAGAAGAAGAGTTTGCCCGGTAGCGGAGAAGTCGATTATACGCTTACCCAGCCTGATGATGTCAACGATCCGCACGAATACAATGATCTCTACAATGAGACAGATGTCCTGGAACAAATAGATACTTACGATATTACTAAATACCCGAGTATTGATGTCGACTATTGGCGCACTCCTGCCCAGAAAAAGATAGATGAGAAGACCGATCTGGACTATTGGATAGGGTTCGAGGGGCTTGAGAGGCCGGACCAGGACAGGCTGATAAAAATGGTCTATTACGACGGGATAAAAGACGAGGAAAAGATCGACTATATGCTTACCGGCTTTATCGAGGTCAGCCCCAATAAATTTGAGGCGAAATACCGGACTGATTACGAGTATAAGGGCGATGATATCGCGAAAATGCTCAAATATTATGTGGGGGACCTGGCCCAGGCTGATAAAGACAAGGGCGGAGTTCTTGTTGAGGAGGCTTTTTACGAGGGGACCGAAGAGAACAACAGGATCAGTAAGAAGATCACGTATGATAAAGACACGGGAAGCGCCATAGGGTATCAGGAATTCGATTATGTGGATTCGACTGACCCGACCGCGCAGGCGCTCCGCGAAGTACGTGACTACGACACAAGGAACAGGGAGACCGATGTAGACGGCGATGGCGTTATCGATGCGGAGGAAGATCTTGACGGGGACGGGAAGCTGGGAGTTGATTATGACCTGGATGGTGATGGGGATGTAGACGATATAAACGGCGATGGGACCATCGGAGACGGTATTCTCAGGAGCGTGACATATTTTGTCGGGAATAAGGACAGGGAAATAGCCGATTATACCCAGACCAGGAACGATGACGGAGAGATAAGTTCGACCACGGTCAACTACTATGAAGGAGGCAATAGGGCGGAAGACGCTTTTTGGCGCGATCCGAAAGAAAAAGTTGTGACCTATCGCGGGGATGTTCCGGAGGATTCCGCGGACGCCGACGGCGATCAGATATTCGACGCTTACGAGGAACAGGTCGTCACGGTCTCAGTTTACCATACCGCACATCGTCTTCCCGGTGAAGAGGTGTTGAATTACACGAAAAATTACTCTAAAGGGTATGTGACGAGGACGACCCGGTTTTATTACGGTGAGGACGAGAAGCCGGCCAACCAGGCGAACTACCGCGCTCCCATGAAAAAGTCAGAGACCTATTGGGGTGACGCGGTGGACGCGTCCGGGAACCTGAAATCCGACGCCATAAAAAGGTCAGCGACGTTCTATTACATAGCTAAAAAGCTTAAAGGAGAAGAAATACAGGATTACAGCGTTAACTACCTGAGGGACGGCACTACCATACAGGACAGCACGGTTTACATTTATGAGGGGTCCAAGAGGGCGAAAGACGCCGACGTTGACTACAGGATGGAAAGAACGATAACGTACTGGGGCGACGCGCTGAAGGACGACGGGTCTCTTGAATCCGATGCGAAAAAGAAGAGCGAGACGGTCTACAGGTTCACCGCCACGACGCAGAGAGGCGAAGAAGTTTCGGATGTGACGTTCTCGTATTATCGCGACGGGGAAACGGTAAGGGACACGACGGTCTATTATTACGAAGGCTATAAGCGAGCCGATGAGGTTACTAACAGGACAGGCCTTGAAAGGAACGCGGTCTATTGGGGTAACGGTCTTGAGGAGATATCCCTTATTGACGATGACGGGAACTATGATCTCGCGGCGATAAAAGATTATATGGAAAGGCGCTGGAGAATGGACCTTTCCGGTGTCACTACCGCGGAACAAATGAAGGATGCCCTGCTTGATGTGGCCTCCGGCGGAACAGGCGCGGCGATAGAGTTCGTTCTGGGACTTGATGACACCGACGTGGCGAACGCGCAAAAGCTCGTGGACGCGCTCATGTCGATGTTCGGTGATGATACGCTGATACTTTCTGTCCTCACGGGCGTGGACCTTACCACGATAACGGGCAAAAAAGAGCTGGTAAAGGCCATGCTCGTGTCGGGCGGAATGGCGGATGATGACGCTGATCTCGCGACGATGCTGCTCCTTACGGACACGGACGCTTTTACGTCGGCCGATCAGCTGATAGAGGACATGATATCAAAATACGCCGCGGAAGGCATATCGAGCGATCTTCTTTCGGAGACTGTGATACTTGCCGCTTTTAAGGACAAGGATGTCGAGGATCTCCTTTACAGTCTTATCGGGGAAGCGTCCGGGGCGCTCAAGACCTATCTTGAGGGGCTTGATCTCGAGGCTGAAGGGATAGACACGGTAGAGGAGCTCATAGCGCATCTTAAGGATAACGCCGCCGCGAACGGTTTTACAGAAAGCGATATCATCGCGTTGCTCGTCGCCGTCACGGCGAGTTCCAGGGACGATGCCGAAACTTTCCTCGAGGAGATGAAGCTTCTCGCGGATGGGGACCTCAAAACATTTCTTGACGGTCTTGACCTTGCGGCCGCAGGTATAGATACCGTCGGTGAGCTGATCGAGTATCTGAAGGAGAACGCGGATGCGAACGGGTTCACCGCCGATGACGTGAATGAGCTTGTTATATTGCTTACGGCTGAAAAGCTGGAAGACGTGGACGACTTTTTCGCGGACATGAAGGCGTCTGCCAGCGGGGCTCTCAAGACTTTTCTGGACAGTCTTGATCTGGCGGCTCTTGGGATAACGACCATAGATGAACTATTGGCGTATCTGAAGGACAAAGCCGCCGCTAACGGTTATACCGAAGATGATGTGATCAGCCTGGCGGTGGCCGTAGCGATGGCGAGCGCTAAGGGAGTGGTCGATCTTCTCGCTAAACTCAAGGTGCTGGCCAAGGGCAACCTTAAAACGTATCTTGACGGGCTTGATCTCGCCGCCGAGGAGATAGTGACGGTAGCGGAGCTTATCCAGAACCTGCTGGACAACGCTGCTGCCAATGATTACACGGCAAGTGAGGTCATGGCGCTCGTGGTTGCCATCGCGGCTGGCGAGATATCTGACCTTGACAATTTCCTTGATACGCTCAAAGGGCTCGCGGAAGGCGCTCTCAAGACATTCCTGGAAGGGCTGGACCTTGACGCTCTCGGTATAACGACCGTTTCCGAGCTGATAGAATACCTCGAGGCTAACTTCGCCGCGGGCGGGTATACGCTGGACGAGCTTCTTACGCTCCTTCTCCTCGCGGCTGTCGGCGATATGGGCGTGAGCGACCTCTTCGATGCACTGCTTGCCGTCCTTGCGGGAGGCGACGGCACACTTTCGGGTCTTATCGCTATGCTTCTTGCCACGGACCTTGCGGGTTTGACGGATGCCGATGATCTTTTGAACGCTCTTATCATTACCTCCGACGGGACCAGTGTGGCCGAGGTCAAGAACCTTTTGGATAAGCTTGCCGAGACCAACCCGATATCGGGGTACACGACGGCGCTCTCCCTTCTCGAGGACCTTCTTTCAGTTGTGCCCGCGGACGTTCGCGCGGAAAATCCGGAAGGGGTGGATCTTATAGGGCAGCTTAAGGACAGGCTCGGCGAGGGGCTTCTCGATGATGCGGGTCTTTTGTCCGCGCTTAATTCGCTGGCCGCCGGAGAAGGCGGGGCGCAGCTTGTGCGGTTCCTCCTGGATTCCGGCATGGATGACGCGCTTCTCGAGGCTGTGATCGATGTCATAGCGGGGGGAGACCCCGATCTCCTGAACCTCTTGATGCAGGTCGATATGACGGGAGTTGTGACGGCGGACGATCTTCTTGAGGCGCTTATGGCCATACAGACGGATGACGATTATCTCGACGGTGACACGTCCAATGACGTGGCGGACCTTCTTGAAATACTTCTCGGTACGGACCCGAATGACGGGAGTTCGGTGCCGGAGTCGTTCACTTATCGGTATGAGGTCAAGGCTGATGCCCAACTTAAATCCCAGACTTTCTATTATATCGACAAGCTTGGATCTGAACTTCCGCAGTCTATTATCGATTACAATATCAGTTATTATCGCGACGGCGAGACGCTGCGTGATACGACCGTTTATTTTTATGAAAGCACGGAATCCGGTGCGACAACGGATGTAAGAGCGCACAGCGTAGCGGGTGGCGATGTTAAAGTCGACAGGAACAGCAGGAAGACCCGGACGCTCACTTACAAGGGAGACGCCAGGAGTTCGACCCTTGATTTCGACGGCGATGGGTTCGGGGACCTCGAAGAGGAGGCAGCCGGGACTAACGCGTATGACAAGAACGATTATCCGGCCGGTACACCGTCCACGGACCATTCTGACGACGATCTGGATGTCGCCGATGGAAGTGGGAATCTCGCGGGTGACGGTACAAGGGATGACGCGGTGAGAAGATCGGAGACTTTCTACTATTTCCAGAACGAGCCTTATTTCACCCTTCAGGGCGAGGAAGTTGCCGATTATACCTACACTTACACGCATGACGGCGCCGATGTCCGCGAGACCACGGTCTATTATTATGAGAACTCCAAATACAGGGCACAGGACGCGGTCGTTACGGACAGAAAGAAGCTCGTAAGGACATATCTTGATGACGCTGTCGACGACACCGAATATGACACGGACAAAAAATTCCTCACCGGCGAGGACGGCATCAAGGAAGGGGCGCTCAAGAAGACCGAAACATATTACTATTTTGACAACCTTACGGTGGCGGGCGACGAGATAAGTGATTACACTTATAACTACATCATGGGGACAGAGGACGTCAAGGAAACGATCATCTACTATTATCGCAAATATGATGGCTCTACCGATGACCTCCGGGCGTCATCGGTAACGCGCGAGACGGAGTGTATGACAAAATCCGTGACTTACATTGGAGAGGCTATAACGACGACGTCCGCGTATCCTCCGAGGAGTACCACTTACTATTATTTCAAAACTGATGCGGTCCGCGGTGACGAGACTTCGAACTACACGGAAACGTATACGCTTGGCGGGAAGATAATCGATAAAACTTATTATCGTTATGGGGAATCTCAATTAAGGGCCGATGATCCGAGCGCGTATCCGGATGATCCGCTGACGTTGAGTGAAACGTACGGTTACGATAACGATCTGAAGGCCGATGACGTGATAAAGTCGCAATCTTATTACTCCGGCTACAAAGGGGAGGAAAGGGTCGATTACAGTTATACTTATTTCCATAACGCCAAGACGGGAGAGGATTTGAGGACACAGCGTACGGATTATGCCTATTACACCGATGACAGGATGGACTACACGAAGACATACGATATCAAGGGCATAACAGATGAGGATACGCAGAAGACCAGCAAAAAGTTGAATCTTAACACCACTACTTACAATTATCATTCTACCTATATATATAGACTTCTCAATACGGAGAGTGTTGGAACGCAGTATCTTGCCCAGGACCCTGACAAAATAACGGGTATTTATACCACGACCACGACCTATAACCTTTATCAGATACAGGATGGTTCCGAGACGGTCGGACAGAACGGCAGGCGTCTTGGAACGTCTACAGAAGTGGTGACGGGTGAGTATACCACCACGAGTGATTACGATTTCTTTGGTATTCTTACCGAGACCAGCACGGAGGGCAGGAGCCTTAACTATATCGATACCGATGATGACGGGACCATGGAACATGTTGTCGTGGGGGAATATACCACGGAAGCTTCCAATACCGTGGATTCGACCATGTCGGACGGGGCGGGCGGTTTTATAAAACAGATCGATGATTTCGGTATAGTAAGAGAATCCGTCACAGCTGGCATCTCGGGCAAGGAATACAGCGAAGCTACCGGGGATTTCACGTATCTCACGGGCGCGTATACCACGATCAACCAGAACAACAAATACGGGACACTCGTCGATCAGCAAACTCTCGGCGAAAGCTATAACATGATATGGGATGTCACCGCCGGAGATTATGTCGAGTACAGGGTTGGGGTCTATACCACGGATGCTACCGACATTGACGGGTTTGGTACTGTGCTGGAAACGGTCACAATAGGCGACAGTGTGCGTCTTGACGACGCGGGCGTCGAGATGGCCACGGGCAGTTATACGACCGTCGCGCATAACGATGACAACGGTCTGCTTGTTGACCAACAGACCATAGGCGAGAGCTATAACAAGATATGGGACGGGACAAAGTATGTGTCCTATACCGTAGGGAAATACACGACTGACGCCGTCGATATCGACGAATACGGCATCGTCAAGGAAACGCATACGGTCGGAGGCAGTGTCAAACTCATAGAGGAAGAAGACGCGTCCGGAAATCCTGTTGTGAACGAGATACAGACTGGCAGCTATACGACAGTTTCCAAGAATAACGAATACGGCACGTTGGAAAGCCAGGAAACGCTGGGCGAAAGCTATAACAAGATCTATGACGCCGTGTCTGACGACTACGTTCTTTACACCGTTGGGACATATACCACCGAGGCGACAAAGATAGATGGCTACGGCACGGTCAGAGAGTCCACAACTGTCGGGGAGAGTGTGAGGCTTGACGACGCCGGGGCGGAGATGGCCACCGGCGCGTATACCACCGTTGCTACGAACAATGTTTATGGCACGTTGACAGCGCAAAAAACGGTGGGTGAGAGCTATAACAAGATATGGAACGGGACTGCGTATGAACTTTATACGGTGGGGAAATACACGACGGAAGCGACCGACATAGATAATTTCGGTACGGTAAGGGAAACAGAAACGGTCGGGGAGAGCGTCAAGCTTATCGAGGAAACGGACTCGTTCGGAAGTCCTGTGATAAACGAGATCAAGACCGGTAGCTATACGACCGTTGTCAAGAACAACGAGTATGGTACTTTGACGTATCAGCAGACGATAGGCGAAAGTTACAATAAGATCTGGGACGGGGCGAAATATGAACTTTATACCGTAGGCAAGTATACGACCGACGCGACAGTGATCGATGGATTCGGTGCGGTCAAAGAGACTGTGACGACGGGAGTTTCCGTAAAGCTCATCGAGAACGAATTGGGGGTTGTGGAAGAGATCAAAACGGGAAGCTATACAACGACCTCCAAGAACAATGTGTACGGAACGCTCATCGAGCAGATAACGGTCGGTGAGAGTTATAACAGGGTGTTCGACGGTACGAAGTATGTTGATTACGTGGTTGGCACGTATACCACGGAGTCTTATGCCGACGAGGACCTTGACGATGACGGAAAAATGGACATCGACAGCTTCGGTACGGTCAGGGCGGCCAGGACAGTCGGGGAAAGCTGGAAGAAGATGGTGGATCCGGCTGACGGAGTGACTGTCATGGATTATCGTGCCGGCGCGTACACGACTTTCAGCAGGAACAACGAATACGGGACGCTTCTCAAGCAGGTCACCACAGGGGAAAGTTATAACAAGGTTTTTGATGGTACCTCGTATGTTGATTATGTGGTCGGGAAATATACCACGGAATCTTACTCGGACAAGGACTTGGATGGGGACGGGGAGAATGATATAGACGGGTTTGGTGCGGTACGGAGTTCCCGGACCGTCGGGGAAAGCTGGAAAAAAATGCGTGATCCCGGCACATTGAGCGTTATGGATTATAGAACAGGGGCCTATACCACTTTCAGCGCGAATAACGTTTATGGAACATTGATCCAGCAGGTAACGGTCGGCGAAAGCTATAACAAGGTTTATGACGGCACGGCGTACGTGGATTATACGGTAGGTAAGTATACGACTGAATCGCATGCCGACCAGGATCTTGATGACGATGGTAAGTATGACATCGATGGTTTCGGTACGGTCAGAACTTCACGGACCATAGGCGAAAGCTGGAAGAAGATGAGACATCCGGGTACTCTTGCCGTTATCGACTATCGTTCAGGTGTATACACGACTTTTAGTGATAGTAACGTATATGGGATCTTGGTTGGCCAGGTAACAGAGGGCGAGAGCTACAGCATCATGTTCGACGGCACAAGTTATGTAGATTACACGGTGGGTATCTACACGACCGAAAGCTACAACGACCAGGACCTTACGGAGAATAGTGAGAACGACATCGACGCGTTCGGTACGGTCTTGGGTAGTAGGACGCTCGGTGAGAGTTATAAGAAGATGAGACATCCCGGTACGCTCGCG